>Ga0164292_10000706_pt1 | contig 26471 bp, 21 predicted proteins | sample GEODES117metaG_FD_111486 | JGI IMG/M metagenome (GOLD analysis project Ga0164292, IMG submission 111486) | Eutrophic lake water microbial communities from Lake Mendota, Wisconsin, USA - GEODES117 metaG | ecosystem: Environmental > Aquatic > Freshwater > Lake | place: USA: Lake Mendota...
CAGCAAATGGATGACATTTTAGGAACCATTGATTGGGCTGCGCCATACCCAGGTGAACTAGCTGAAGGTCCTAGAGGTCGTTTGGGTGGAGCGAAGACATGCGCATTGCCAGAGAACTGGCTTGATTCACGCGAACTTGTAGGCGACCAGCGTAAGGTACTGCTAGAGGCAGAACTGGGAGTTTCAGGCGGATGAGTACAGACAAATACACCGATGTCGATAGGGAAAGATTCCTTACCGAAGAAGGTCCTGGACGAAGCGCTAGGACAGAGTTCGCTAGAGATAGAGCAAGAGTTACTCACTCGTCAGCGCTTAGAAGACTTGGTGCAAAGACCCAAGTGTTACAACCCGGCACAAACGACTTCGCTAGAACACGTCTAACTCATTCACTAGAGGTTGCTCAAGTCGGTCGTGAGATGGCAGTTGAGTTTGGCATTGATCCAGACATTGTTGACACAGCTTGTCTGGCTCACGATCTAGGTCACCCACCATTTGGTCACAACGGGGAAAAAGGTTTGAACGAATGGGCTAAAGATTTTGGTGGATTCGAAGGTAATGCTCAAACACTAAGAATCCTCACTCGCATTGAACAAAAGGTCTATAGCAAGGATGGTGTTGCCTTTGGTTTGAATCTAACTAGAGCAAGCCTTGATGCAAGTTGTAAGTATCCATGGACTAGAGAGTTCGCTGTTGAGGATTCTGGTGCTGATAGATCCATCAAGTTCGGGGTCTATGAGGATGATGTTCCGGTCTTTGAATGGTTCAGACAAGGCGCAAGAGAGCGAGTCAAATGCTTTGAGGCTCAGATCATGGACTTCAGCGATGACGTTGCTTATTCAGTTCACGACTTTGAAGATGCTGTGGTTGAGAACTTCATCAAGCTTGAACAGATACGTGGTTCAAAGCAAGAAGAAGCCATCGTCCAGGAGATTTCTCGTTGGAATGGCGAGACTATCTCTGTTGATGATCTATCTGCTGCTCTGGACAGATTGCAGAGCAACAACTATTGGCTTAATAGTTACAGTGGAACTCCTCGCGAAGCAGGGCAGCTAAAGAACCTCACTTCTTCTGTTATCGGCTCATTTGTTTCTAGAACAACACAGGCAACCTTCCAAGCAAACGCCGATTCACTCTTTGCTAGATACGCAGCGGATGTGATTGTTCCTTTAGAAGTTGGAGCAGAGATAGCTATCTTCAAAGGTTTGGCCTCATATTTCCTGATGTCACTTGATGCAAGAGTTGGTTTCTATGAGGATCAAAGACAGTTACTAAAAGAACTTGCAGACTTCCTTTTGGCTTCGAATGGCAAACACCTTGATGGTTACTCTCTTGAAGCCTGGAACAGGGCAAAGACTGACATCGAGAAGCACAGAGTAATTGTTGATCAGATAGCTGTTCTTTCGGATGGTGCAGCCGAAAAGATGCATGAAGTGTTAGTTGCCAAAAAGGGTAAGAGCTGATGGCAGGCCGCATTCCAACTCGTGACATCGAGGCCATCAAGCAAAGGGTTAACATTGCTGACATTGTGGGTGAATACGTACAACTCAAAGGTGCAAGCGTTGGATCCTTGAAAGGTCTTTGTCCTTTTCATGATGAGAAGTCGCCTTCGTTTAACGTAAGACCAGATCAAGGTTTCTATCACTGCTTTGGTTGTAGTGAGGGTGGCGACGTTTATAAGTTCCTGCAGAAGATTGAAAACATCACCTTCTATGAAGCCGTTGAGAAGTGTGCATCAAAGATTTCTTATGAGATTACCTACGAGGCAGGCGGTGCTCGTGATGATGGAGTGAACCGAGCTAGATTGCTTGCTGCTAACGAAGCTGCCGCAAAGTTCTTTGCTGCAGCGCTAACTACTCCAGAAGCTCAAACAGCTAGAGATTTTCTAACCCAGCGTAAGTTCGATAGGGAAGCAGCCGAATACTTTGGGATTGGTTACGCACCTAAAGGATGGAATAGCTTGGGCGATGCTCTCAAGAAAGAGGGCTTCACCGAAGAAGAACTTGTCAAGGTTGATCTTCTAGTTGCTAAAGATGGTAGAACCTATGACAAGTTCAGGGGAAGACTGGTCTGGCCAATTAGAGATGCAACTAATGCAGTTATTGGCTTTGGTGCTCGCAAGATTTATGAAGATGACCCGCTAGCGAAATACATCAACACTGGTGAGACACCTGTGTATCACAAGTCTCAGGTTCTTTACGGGTTGAACCTAGCTAAGAAGGACATTGCGAAGAACCGCCAGGTGGTTGTTGTTGAGGGCTACACAGATGTCATGGCTTGTCATCTTGCTGGTATCACAACAGCGGTTGCAACATGTGGAACTGCATTTGGTGATGATCACATCAGGAGAATTAATCAAATCTTTGGAACCGGTGGAGAATCTGCTGAAGTTGTCTTTACATTCGACCCAGACGCAGCTGGTCAAAAAGCAGCCATGCGCGCTTTCGAGTCATCAGGTAAGTTCATTGCCTCAACATTTGTTGCAGTTGGACCCGAAGGTTTAGATCCTTGCGACCTTCGTATTCAAAATGGCGATGCTGCTGTTGCTGAAATGATTGCAAACAAGAAACCGATCTATGAGTTTGCTCTAGATCAAAAGATTCAGGGTCATGACCTTTCTTCTTACCCAGGTCGTCTATCAGCAGCGACTGCAGCAGTCTCTGTTCTAGTAAGGATTACTGACCTTGGTGCTAGAGAAGAGTATGTGCGCTCGTTAGCAACCAAGGTTCAACTGGGAAGCGATGAAATCAATCGCTTGCTAAGTGCTGAACTGACTAAGCAAAGAGCAGCTGCAGTGTCGAATGCTAGACGTGGGGAAGCAGCTTACCTTCCACCAGAACTAAACCCAGGAGATCCACCACCGCCTGAAGATGGCCCTGAGTTTCCAATGCCGAATCTTCAAGATGCCAACACTCGACTAGAGCAAGAAGTTCTTGCTGTCCTATTACAGGTGCCAACAGCCTGGAGTCCTGAAGCTGCTTTGCAGATCTGTGAGCAAATGTTTGGAACTCCTGCCTATGTTGTTATTGCTCAATCGGCTGCGCAATCAATCTCATCTATTCATCAGCCAGACTGGTTCAATCAAATAGGTTCAAAGACACCCGAGGTCTTACATGGGTTAGTTCGTCAGCTTGGCAGCAAGGAACTTCCAGTGAGAACTACAGAAGAGATTCAGGCTTACGCAGTTGGGGTCATTGCAAGTGCTCAAAGAAAGATGCTGACTAGACAGCGCGATTCAATGCGAGCCAATCTTTCTTTGATCAATCCAGATGCAAACCCTGAGGAACACACTCAAGTACAGCGTCAGCTAATGGCTATCGAAGCACAGATTAGGGAACTGCGATGAGTGTGGACAAGCAGAAGGTAACCATCGCTCCCAAGAGTTTCCCTGCCTATGAGCAAGCAGTGATTGACAGTGGCTCAGTGTTGTCAGCATTGGATGAGACAGTAGGGGCCTTAATCTGGACTGACTATTCAGATCCAAAAGGTCTAGAAAAGACTTTGACGGACAATCCGCAACTTGAGTTCATTCAACTTCCATTTGCTGGAGTGGATGCTTTTCAGAGTGTCCTACATGCTCCTGTTCGCTTCGCATGCGCCAAGGGTTCTTATCGAGAACCAGTTGCCGAGCACGCACTGACGTTAGCCATGGCTCTTGGTCGCGTAATCCCTGAGAGGGTAAGAGCAACTAGTTGGGGCAGAAAGTTCGCGGCATCTTTGTATGATGCAAACATTTTGATTGTTGGAGCAGGTGGAATAACTGAAGAACTTATCAAACAGCTAACCCCCTTTAGATGCAACATAACTGTAGTCAGAAACAAGCCGGAAGCCTTGCCAGGGGCAACAAACACAGTTCAGCTATCCGAACTTGATGCTCATCTTCCAAACGCTGACTGGGTATTTCTTGCCTGCTCACTGACCGATAGCACCAGGAACCTATTCGATTTGGAACGCTTTAGGAAGATGAAAGAATCTGGATACCTAGTGAACGTTGCCAGAGGTGCGGTTGTAAACACCATGGATCTGGTTCAAGCGCTGAACGAGGGCCTGATTGCGGGGGCAGGCGTAGATGTAACGGAACCTGAGCCGCTACCTGATGGTCACCCGCTCTGGAGCGCTCAAAACGTTATTATTACCCCTCACACCGCTGATACCAATGCTCAGGTGGTCAGGCTATTCTCGGTCCGTATCAAGGAGAATCTGGCCGCATACAAGGGCCTAGGGGACTGGGTGGGCCTAGTTGACCCTGAACTCGGCTACTAATTCGGCTTGGTAAGAAAAAGTTCAAAGTTTTTGGTAAAGTATGAAAGTTGCTTAGGCAGCATTCCTCGGTAGCTCAATTGGCAGAGCAATCGGCTGTTAACCGATAGGTTCTTGGTTCGAGTCCAAGCCGGGGAGCCATTACATGAAGCCCTTCAGGAGACCAGATGTTTCTTTGGATTCGCGACCAGTTATGGCTCCCAACTAGTTCCCTTGCTGTCATTTGTCTCCTCGTATTTGGAGGCTTAGATCTTCTAATTCAGGGTGTTGAAACAATTCCGACATCCCTAGTTCTGGCGGCCTCAGTTGCCCTCTCCAGGGCTAAACCAATAATTTCGATTGCGTTGTTTTCGCTGGGAATTTTCATTCCCTCTCTCCTCAGTCTTGAGCCACAGATCTCACAAATCTCTATAACAGTCAGCCTCTTGATTCTCGCTTCTTTTGCGTCAACAAAAGCTCGTTGGGTTGGCTTTTCACTAAACGTTGTTCTCGGCACAATCGCGTATTTCTGGGAAGTGTTCACTCTTCCTGAGCAGGGAACTTTCTATGGTGTTGTTCTGCCATCTGATGAGGCTAAAGCAGTTCTAGCAATAGCTGGATTTGTTGCCATGATTGCTTTCAATGCGAATGCTTGGTTTATCGGCAGACTTCTGCACACTCGTATTACACACGTGGGAACTGATTTCGATAGAGCACTTTTGACTCACCAGATTGTGTCAAGTCAGTTGGCTCTAGCGGAACAAGATCGTCGCTTTGGTATTGCAAGAGATGTGAATGATTTGCTTCTTGAGCAAGTGAGCGCAACCCTGTCTTCAGCCGAAGCTGGCATTTATGCATCCAAGGCGGATCCATCTGTCGCTCCAAGACTTCTAGAGAGCCTTCTGGAGGGAGTGCGCAAGTCTTACTCTGAAATTAGAAGACTCAGTGACCTACTTGGTTTGCAGAAAGAGAAAGCGCTAGCCCTACCAGGTCTTCGAGACTTGAACAATCTATTTGTAACTTTTCGTGAGTATGGCTATCGCGTCACCTTCAAAGAGCAGGGTGAATCTCTCAAACTAGTAACCGGTGCTGATCTGATTATTTATCGCATTGTTTTCGAGTGCTTGGACAACATCAGAAAGCACACTCCCGTTGGTACTGAAGTCGACATTGATTTCATGTGGCAGGGGACTGCCATGCAGGTGGTTATCAAGGACAACGGAGAAGAAACCCTTAGAGAACAAAAACAAGACATCAGCGGTTACACAGTTGAAGACGATCAGAAATCCCTGGTTGAAAGGCCTGTAGGGGCGGGGTTAACGTCCATGCAAGAAAGAGCCTCTTTGTATCAAGGAACCATGGACTTTGTTCGAGTGCCTGGAGTTGGCTTCACTGTCTCAGTCGCTTTCCCGTTGATTTCGAACTATGTTGAGGTCAAGTAGTTGAGCAGTTTGCGAATTGCTCTATTGGGTGGATCGGATTCGACTAGAGCCTCTAAGCGCGCCGTTCTCGAAGCTTCAAATGAGAACCACGTTGTTTTTGACTCTGATGGATATGGCTTACTGCCACAAGATTTTCTTGAAGTAACTTTTGATGTTGCCATTATTGAGCAGAGGTTAGGAAATCAATCAGCTTTTGATTTCATAAGAGCGCTTCAATCACTTGCTGTTGTTCGGCAAGAAGAAGCCGGACGCATTCTGGTTGCAACTCAGTTTCACGAAACTCAGTTAAGGCTAACTGCAATTGAGGCAGGAGCGGTCGACTGTGTGTTTGTAAGCGATGGTTTTGATTCCTTGATTGAAAAAGTTGGAGCGTGTAGAGATCTTTATGTTGATTTCGCAATCAGGGAAATGCTTACCAAACTTGGGGATCTAACCATTAGCCAAGAAGGATTTCAGAGTGCTGCAATTGCTCTAGACACCTTAAGTAAGAGTGAAAGCCAAGTTGTGAAAGCATTCTGTGAATTAAAAAGCATTCCTGAAATTTCAACAGCAACAGGTTTATCAATTGTGAGAGTAAACAATACTCTCAACAAGGTTCAGAGACTTCTTCTGTTGTTTACCCGGTCGCAATTGCTTTTACGTATGTATCGACTTGGAGCGCTAGCCCTCTAGCTTTTCTTCACCTGGCAACCAAGAACTACCGTCTTTACCCCAACCACGTTCTTGGATAATTTCTTTTGCTTCGGCGTTGTATGCCTCAATAAGCCTGTCCACGTAAAGAATTCCCTCCAAGTGGTCAAACTCGTGCTGGAAAATTCTGGCAAACCATCCAGTTGCTTCAATGTGAACTGGGTTCTGATCTAGATCGACACCCCTAAGGGTCGCTCGGTCAGCGCGTTTTAGTGGAAATCTTTCTCCAGGAACGCTTAGGCAGCCTTCAGATTCAGCCTCCCAATCTGGCTCACCTTCAGGTATCTCTGAAATCTCTAGGGTTGGGTTGATAACCACGCCACGCTGCTCTGAGCCGTCTTCGGCGTCCCAGTCATAGACGAAGACACGCAAGTTAACGCCTATCTGCGGGGCTGCTAGGCCTACTCCAGGAGCTTCATCCATGGTTTCATACATGTCCTGGACCAAGGTTCTTAGGCCTTCGTCAAAGACCGTTACCTCTAGGGCTTTGGTGTGAAGGACTGAATTTCCAGTGATGCAGATGGGTCTAATGGTCATTTCTCAAATTTACCCTAAGAGTTTTGGGCTGGGTGGGTAGGCTAGGTAAGTACGAAACCTGAGGATTTGGGGAACAATTGAGAATCTTAGCCATTTGCCTAGCGCTGCTATCTGCAGTATTGCTGGCTGTTGGTACTCAGTTGCAAAACGGTGCTGTTGGAGATCAGAAAAAGGCAGCCCTCTCTGGGCGTTCACACCTAAAGCTCAATCAACTTGTTCATCTCATTAGAAGGCCTCAATGGGTAACCGGGCTTGTCCTTACTATTGCTGCTCTTGTGCTTCAGTTCACTGCTCTTTTGCTAGCGCCACTTATCTTGGTTCAACCGATTGGTGCTATTGCACTTGTTATAACTTCGCTACTCAATGCCAAGATCACTAAGACCAGGCTAAATAAAGCCTCTGTACTTGCAATTATTCTTTGCACCACAGGTCTTGGTGCTTTCGTTGTTATGGCCCATGAGGTCGCCGTTGAACCTGACATTGATAACAACGCTCTCATGTTGATTTTGGCCATGGCTATAGCCTTGATCGCGACTTTTGCCTTCATCTTCTTCAAAGGTGCCGAAAGATTTAGCCCGATTACCTTCATTCTTGGTGCAGGCGCTCTTTTTGGCTTCGTAGCGACACTTACCAAGGTGGTTGTCAAAAGGCTTTTCCAGCAAGACGGCTTCAACAGGTTAATTAGTTTCCAGGGTGAGTTTGTCACCGACGGACTAACCCTGTTAGCTCTTCTGTGCATGCTCGCAGCAGGTCTTCTAGGGGCTTGGTTTGTTCAGAATGCCTATGCTTCAGGCCCTCCAGATCTAGTTGTAGCAGGGCTTACAGTAATTGACCCACTTGTGGCTGTGAGCATTGGTGTCGTGCTTCTGAACGAGGCTATGAACGCCCCTTGGCCTGTGATGCTGGGCTTCGTTGCCAGCGGTGCAATAAGCGTGGTCGGAGTATTCCTGCTGTCTAAGGTTCATCCTGAGATAATTAAGGACACTCAAAAGCCAGTGGGGTAAACTGGATTCAAGCCCATTTTGGCTAAATCTTTAAACCAACACAGACAGGTATCAAGCCTTGGCGGAATCAACCAGACATCCCGGACACCCACTTAGGGTGCTTATCGCCTCGGATACTTTCCCACCAGATATCAACGGATGTGCAAGATTCACTGAACGTCTAGCCGGCGGTCTTGTGCGTAACGGCAATGAGGTCCACGCCATTGTCCCTTCATCAAACAAGACCTGGGGAACGTCAACAGAAATCATTGACTCTGTGCCTATGACTGTGCACCGCATTCGTAGCTACAAGGTTCCATTTCACAAGACCCTCCGTTATGTGAATCCATTTACTTTGAGAAAGAAAGTAGATCTGATTCTGGATGGCTTTGAGCCTGATGCAATCCACTCTCAATCACATCTGATCCTTGGTCGTATTTGTATGAAAAGCGGTTTGGAGCGAAACATACGTCTAGTTGCGACTAACCACCTGATGCCAGAAAACATCCTCCGTTACCTGCCATTGCCTAAGTTCCTAGAGACCAAATTTAGGCAGGCACTTTGGAGCGATGCTTCGAAAGTTATGGCCAACTTTGACCATGTGACAACGCCGACTAGGAGAGCAGCTCAACTTCTTGAAAGTGCTACAAGCCTCGAGAACGTTCTAGCTGTTTCCTGCGGTATCGATGCGACTAACTTCACAAACACAACCCCAACTACTAACAAGCCTTTCAGAATCTTGTTTCTAGGTCGTTTGGATTGGGAAAAGCATATTCACAACTTGCTTAGAGCGGTCGCCAAGCTTCCTCAAGAGATTGACGTTCGTGTAGAGATTGCCGGCGATGGTAACCAGCGCAAGTATCTGACTGAACTTGCTGCTGAGCTTAAGATCGCAGACAAAGTAAATTTCTTAGGTCACATTTCAGAAGAAGAACTTCCGCTGGCTTACGAACGTGCCACAGTGTTTGCGATGCCTTCAATTGCTGAGCTTCAGTCAATTGCAACCATGGAGGCAATGGCATCGGGACGTCCAGTGATTGCTGCCAATGCTATGGCGTTGCCTCACCTAGTTCACGATGGCGATAACGGGTACCTATTTGAGCCTGATGATGTTGATGGATTCTCAGAAAAGCTCCTGAAGATTGCAACTGCAGATCAAGAAGAACTAAACAGACTTTCGGAGAACTCGATTCACTTGATTCAGTCTCATGACATCAAGAAGACTCTCTCAATCTTTGAGGGTCTATACCGCGGCGATCAGGATGCTAGACGTGAGAGTGATGACAACCTCGAGGATTACAACAACCCAATTGGTCGTCTGAATGAGGCGGTTAGAAGAGCAGAGCTAAAAGTTAGAAGACAAGCTCTGGTAGCGCTTGGAAAGATCACTGACCTAGGAGACGACATCAAGGATGGGCTTGATGAGCTTCGTGCTGATGTTCTCAAGCAGGCTAAGGAAGTTGATAAGAAAGTCCGAAAGCGTGTCAAGAAGACCGTGAATAAAGCCAAGAACAGATTAAAGAGAACTGACGAATAGACTTTGTTTGTAGGTTGGGGGAGTTAGCTCAGCCGGTTAGAGCAGCGGACTCATAATCCGTCGGTCGCGGGTTCAAGTCCCGCACTCCCCACCATGTTTTGGCACGCGCTGCCAAGAATTGGTTGTCGCTATATCTGAAGCAAATCTGTTCGTCGCCTGCTCCTTTGGCTTTGTAAAATAAGGTGTTTTGGCAACGATTCGGACACAATCGTAGACATCAATGGTAGGCACATTTGTTCGTTAGAGCCAACTTGCTAGGCTTTCTCTAAATCCATAGTTGGGCAACGCCAGCATGGTCATGTCGAAGGAGCTTCAGTGAACGAACGTCCATGGTTAGCGCATTACTCAAAGGGTGTTCCAAAGGACATCGATACAGTTCTCTTCTCCAATCTTGCAGAACTAGTTCGTGAGGCTGCAGGAAAGTATTCAAAGACCGTAGCGTTCACACAAGTAATGCCAAATGGTATGAATGGATCTCTGACATACGCTCAGATTGACCAGTATTCGGACCAGTTCGCTGCTTACCTAAGAGAAGACCTAAAGCTCTCAGCAGGCGATCGTGTTGCAGTGCAAATGCCTAATTGCCTAAGCTATCCAATCGTTGCCTTCGGTATCTTCAAAGCTGGACTGGTGCTTGTAAACACCAACCCGCTATACACACCAACAGAGATGATTCATCAGTTCACTGACTCAGGAGCCAAGGCACTTGTGACTATCGACATGTTTGCTGATCGTCTTCCTAAGGTGCTGCCAAGTACTTCAATAAAGTCAGTTGTCACAGTAAGAATTTCTGAATACTTCCCGCCTGTCATTCATGGTGTCATTCGCATGACGCAAAAGTTCTGGCAGAAATCACTTCCTAAGGTGACAAGTCCTGTGACAGATTTCAAGACAGCTCTTGCAGTGGGTTCAAAGTCTTTGAACAAAGATTCATTAGCTAAATACTTGAAAGATGTTGACTCTTCGACAGTTGCTGCTTTGCAATACACCGGTGGTACAACAGGTGTTTCAAAAGGCGCAATGCTCTCTCACGGCAACCTAGTTACAAACACACTTCAGATGATCACCATGTGTGGCGATTACATGAGACCAGGCAAGGAGATTGTAGTTACCGCTCTACCGCTGTATCACATCTTTGCCTTCACCATCAACCTGCTTGGTTTCTACCACATGGGAGCTAGGAACCTTCTAGTTCCAACCCCGAGACCACCAAGCAACCTGAAGCGTGTGTTCGAAAACTATAAGGTGACTTGGATGACAGGAGTTAATACTCTTTTCAATGCTTTGTTGAACGAACGCTGGTTCCAAGATGGACCTCCTAAGCACCTGCGTGCATCAGCAGCTGGAGGTATGGCTCTACACGATTCAGTATCAGAGCGTTGGAGAAAAGTAACAGGGACCCCAATTGTTGAAGGCTACGGTTTGACTGAGTCTTCACCAGTGTTGACCTTCAACCCACTAGATGGTGGTGGAAGAGACGGCACTATCGGTGTTCCAGTTCCTTCCACATACATCAAACTTGTTGATGAAAAGGGAACTGAAGTCAAGGTAGGTGAGCCAGGGGAGTTGCTTGCTAAAGGTCCTCAGATCATGCTTGGTTACTGGAATAACGAAGCTGAATCAGCCAAGGTTCTCAAGGGTGGCTGGCTAAAGACTGGCGACATGGCAACTGTTGATTCAGATGGCTTTTTCACAATCGTTGATCGCAAGAAGGACATGATTCTTGTCAGCGGTTTCAACGTTTATCCAAACGAGATTGAAGAGAAGATCGCTCAACTTGAAGGTGTTCAAGAAGTTGGTGTAATCGGTATCCCTGATGAGAAGAGCGGAGAGAGGGTAAAGGCATACATTGTTGCTGGAACCTCTGCACCAACAGCTGAGCAGGTCATTGCGCACTGTCGAGAAGATCTCGCTGCATACAAAGTTCCAACTGCAATTGAGTTTGTTGACGAACTTCCAAAGAGCCCAATCGGCAAGATTCTAAGAAGAGAACTTAGAGCTCAAGTTATCGCCGCCAGTGATGCAAAGAAGGGTAAATAATGATTACCAACGCAATGATTTGGGTTACTGAGGCAGTCAAAGAGCCAACTGTAATCACACCTTTCGAAGAAGCCCTGCTAGCAGGTCTCGTCTTCATCATCATGTTCGGCCTTGGTGCAACTCTTACGCCTAAGGATTTCAAGTTGGCAATCAAGAAGCCAGCTGGTCTAATAATCGGTTGGGTTTGCCAATTTGGAATCATGCCGCTTCTTGCTTACTTCCTCGTCATAACATTCCTTATGCCGCTCGAAACAGCTAGCAATAAAGATGTTCTCTTTATTGCCATTGGAGCTCTGTTGATGGGAGCAGTTCCTGCTGGAACTACCTCAAACATTTTTACTTACTTCTCTAAAGGAAATCTTGCTTTGAGCGTGATGATGACCGCTAACTCAACACTTTGGGCAATTATCATGACACCATTAGCGCTCTTCGTTTATGGTGGCTTCCTTTTCAAGGACGCAGAAGTTCAGATTCCAACTGAAAACATTGTTCGCACCTTGGCTGTTCTTCTTGTGCCGGTTGTTGTAGGTATGGTGATCCGTAAATACTCAGCAAATATCGGAGCGATTCTTGAACTGATGGGTGGATTCTTCGGTCTATTCTTCATTGTTTTCCTCATGGCTACCTGGGTTCCAAGAAACTGGGTCCTACTGACTTCAACAAATTGGCAGACTTACTTGGTGGCTATTGGTCTAGGCCTATTCGGCATCCTTATCGCTTACCTGATTGCCAAAGCAATCCGTGTTCATCCAGCCAATGCAAGAACCATTGCTTTGGAAACTGGTATTCAGAATGGGCCTTTGGCTGTTGCGATTATCCTGGTTACCTTCAGAGGCAACCCAAACATTGACCAGATCCTCTTGGTTCCGGCTCTTTACTCATTGTTCATCGTTATCATTTCAACCTTCGTGACTTTCTGGTTCAGAAGGGCAAACGTAGCTGAAGAACAGAAGATCCCTAACCTTCTGTAAACGTTTTGCATCGAGTACGACTTTTTACTGATTCCATAGAGTTTTCGTGCGGGTTATTTCAGGAACTTGAATTATTTACATGAACCTGATGCGATAGCTAACTTTGTTTGGCTGAGGTATGAACCAAACTAGTCATTCCAACTAGTTGTCCCAGGTTAGGCCTCAAGTGCAGCCATTTCAAACGCGTATGTAATCGTTATCATAAATTGACCGTTTCTGGACTAGAAAATGCTCCAATCAATGTCCCTTAGTGTTAGTTTTTTAGTTAATCTGATTGCCGTTGGTGACAGAGAATCTAAAACTAACCGGAGGCATTGAAAAATGAATCGTCAAATCAAGCGGGCATTAGGCACCGCAGCAGCACTATCGCTGGGTCTAGCTGGTCTAGTAGGAGTTGCGGCTCCTGCACAGGCAGCTCTTCCAAGCACATCATTCAAGATCCACCTAAACGTTCCTAAGGAAGTTGCTGAGAACTGGAACCTTTGGTACTGGAACACAGGAAACGAAGCAGTTGGGCCATCAGATAACACCATTGGTACCCTAACTAAGACCGTTGCTGGTGAGCAAGTCACTCAGGACTGGACTCCAAACTTTGTTGGTGAAGATGCTTACGGAGCTTACGCTGAGTTCACTCTTCCAGTGACCTTGACTGCGTTGAACAACGTTATGCGCACCACAGAGTCATGGGATGGCCAGGCAGAAACTCCTGCAGTTCTAGATGACCCAAGCACCGTCGATGTAGACGAGAGCGTAGCTGCAAAGCCAGCTATTGGCGCTGCTGACAAGCCTTTCGGTGGAGACAACATCTTCCCTGCAGGTGAGTCATGGTGGGACGTTCACACTCAGAAGCGCGTCTACCCAGCTGTCACCAGCTACAAGGTTCACGTAAATATGCCTCTAAAGACTGCACAGGCTCAAGGTTGGAACCTTTACAGCTGGAACACCACTGTTGCTCCAAAGAAGCTTGCTGACTACGTAGTTTCAACCAGCAAGGTTGTTACCACTATCGTCAAGAAGAAGCCAGTCAAGAAGACTGTTGTTACCAAGACTTACCCATACAAGGGCAAAGTAAATGCCGATACAACTGGTTGGCCATTTGTTGGTGAAGACAAGTACGGTGCTTACGCAATCGTTCAGACCATGGGCGTTTACTCAGGCAGCACTGGTTTAGTACTTCGTAGATCAGTTGTTGGTAACGACTGGTCTAAGCAGTCAGGTGACTACAAGTACGATTCTGGAAACGGTTTCGCTAATGGTCTTCCTAGATCAGGAACCGACATGTGGTTGAGCCTAGGTTCAAACGAAGCTCACTACGCTGTTCCAAAATTCGTTGGACGCTACGGCGCTACAGCTACCCACTCAGGAAGCACTTTGACTGTGACTCCTGTTCGCCCAGCACACCCAACAATGAAGGGTATGTTCCCTTCAAAGATCGTTGTAACAGCGAAGAAGGGTGCTACAACCAAGACCTGTACCATTTCAAACACAGTCACACAGACTGCGCTTGAAGGTGCAAACTGGGGTCTAGCTTCAAGCTGTGACATGGATGTTGCTGCTCCTGCTGCGGGTGAAGACCCTCAGACATGGGAGATCTTCGTTCAGGCCGAGTCAGTTATCGGCAAGGCATTGTTGGGCCCAACCCCAGCAAAGAAGCAGGTCGTTTCTCCTCCTGCTAGCTAAATAGCTCGAGAAAAACTAGCAAAACTGGGTCCTGGCTTCGGTCAGGACCCAGTTTTCTGTTAAATATGCGAAAGAATGGAAACGATTACATAACGACTCGTACTAGTAAGCCATGCAATTGTTTCGGCCAAATTAGGCTTATTTCAAGTCACAGAAAGGCTCTACGTTGTCCAAATTCGCAACTGTTATAAGAAAATCAATTCTTCCTATCCTTCTAGCGTTCGCTTTGGTAGCTCCTGTGCCAGCGATTACATCTAGCGCTAGTGCGGCGGGGTCTTGCCCAACTGCCAAATGCGCGAATTTGATCGTTCACTACAAGAGAACCAGCAACCCACCAAGCTATGGAGACTGGGGCCTATGGCTCTGGGCCTTCAAAGGCACTGGACTTCCGGAGTCACAGGTGACCCCATTCTTCTCAAACGTCCTTGACAACAAGGGCTACGCACTTATCAACACCCAGGTTCCCATCAGTGACGGAGTTACCCAGTTGGGACTAATTCCGCGCCTTAAGAGTGGTTGGACTAAAGACGTTGACCTTGACCGAATGGTCAACCTGGATGAAAACAACTTTGCTGAGATCTGGATTCAGCAGGGCGACGGATACATCTATACAAATGACTCGTTTATCATCCCACCTGAAATCTGGGGTGCTTCGATTGAAACCCTTAGAACCATCAAGGTGACACTAAGCAGAGCTAATGGAACAGCAGGACCTGGATTCAGCCTTACAGGCGAAGGTGCTCCTGCAATTCTTTCAGCGGAGAAAATCAAGGATGCTAACGGAGGGACTACTTCAACTAACAAGCAGTGGCTCATCACAACTGCATCAGATATTCCGCTAGGTGCAACGTTGAGAGTTGAACATACCGACGCTGATCCAACGAGAGTGTTCGGATCAAGACAAATTGTTGCCGCAGGTGTATTTACGTCTCCGGCATTCGTAGATGCATTCACTTACACAGGTGATGATCTCGGTAACACTTATTCAGCTGCCAAGACCGACTTTAGAGTTTGGGCTCCAACTGCAAGCGCAGTTTCACTTGTTACCTACGCAAGCGCAACAACTCCTAAGAATGAAGGCACCGTTACACCGATGACCTCAAGCGACAAGGGGACTTGGACCGCTTCGCTTTCAGGTGACAGACATGGCCAGGTTTACATGTATCGAGTAACGGTCGGTGGTAATACTGATGACGCAGTTGACCCTTACGTTCGTTCGGTCACAATCGATGGCGTCAGAGGTGTTGTAGTTGATCTTGCGAAGACTAACCCGACTGGTTGGCTAACTCACAAGAAGCCTGCTTTCTCAGGTCGATCAGTTGACGCAGTGATGTATGAGCTACACGTAAGAGACGCAACCATTGATGCAAATAGCGGTGTCAAAGCAGAGAACAGAGGAAAGTTCCGCGGACTTGCTCAACTCGGTACAACCATCGGGTCTGGTAAGAGCAAGGTAAGCACCGGTCTGTCTTTCTTCAAGGAGATGGGTGTTACTCACGTTCAATTGCTACCGATGTATGACTACGCTTCGGGTGGTCTTGAGAGTAACCCAACATTCAACTGGGGTTATGACCCGGAACACTTCAACGTTCCTGAAGGTCAGTATTCAAGCGACCCAACTAACCCGGTCGCTAGAATTCGTGAGCTAAAGGAAGCAATACAGGCATTCCACACAAATGGAATGCGTGTAACCATGGACGTTGTTCACGGTCACGTTGCTAGCGCAACTGAATTCAGCCAGTCAATTATTGTTCCTGGCTACTGGTTCAGAAAAGACGCAAATGGAAACCTAACCAACAGATCTGGTTGTGGAAATGACACTGCAACTGAGCGTCCGATGGTAAGAAAGTTCATCGTTGACTCATTCAAGTACTGGACCAAAGAGTACAAACTCGACGGATACAGAATTGACCAGATGGGTCTTTGGGATGTAAAGACTGTCAACGACTCAGCTGCCGCTATTCGCGCAATTGAACCAGCGGCAACAATCCTTGGCGAGGCGTGGAGCATGGGTGGCGACAGCGGTCTTCCTCAAGGTAACCAGAGTCAGCTTCTCAGCATGCCAAAGATCGGAGCATTCAACGACGGAATTCGTAACGGAGTCAAGGGTTCACCTGATGGCACATCAGATGGTGGTTACGTAAATGGAAACCCAGGAGCTATCAACGCAGTGAAGGCTGGAACTATTGGTCACACTAGCGCTGACAAAGTGATGGTTCCTTGGCTTGTGTCAGATGCTGGTCAATCTGTTAACTATGCGGAAGCGCATGACAACATGACTTTGTTCGACAAGCTTTGGGCAGTTAACAATCAGCAGTCAATGTCAGCGGTTACTAAGCAGCAAAGACAAATTGGTACGTTGATTCTCCTTGCACAGGGAACACCATTCATCCAGGCTGGTCAGGAATTCCTGAGGAGCAAGGGTGGAGATCACAACAGCTACCGTTCATCAGACGCTGTCAACAGTTTGAAGTGGCCTGAGCGAGCGAAGCACAAGGCTACTGTTGACTACCACAAGGGCCTTATTGCTCTTCGTAAAGCACACCCTGCTTTCAGAATGAGCGAGCCAGCAAAAATTTCAGCTAATTTGAAGTTCTTGAGCGCACCTGATGATGTTCTTGCGTACTCATTGAACGGTAAGGCTGTAAAGGACAAGTGGTCAACAATCGTCGTCATGTCAAACCCATACTCAGTATCAAAGAAGGTTACCCTTCCTGCTACTGGTAACTGGAACGTAGTGGTCAACGGCGATAAGGCCGGTGTGACAACACTTTCAGTGCTGAAGAAGACAAAGGTTGTTACCGTAGCACCAAACAGCACTTTAGTGGTGTGGAAGTAAGTTTCAGAACTGCCTCATTCGGGGTAGCAAAATTGAAAACAAGAAGGAAGATAAAGGAAATGAAGACAACAACTAGAAAAGTGGTTGGTTTATTCACAGCACTCACCGTACTTGGCGGAGGACTGACCATCGCATCACCAGCTTCCGCAGCATCGGAGCTTGTAATCTGGGCTGACAAGGGGACACTTGACACCATCAAGGGTCGTGTTGCAGCTTGGGACACAGCAAACGCTGAATACACAGCGAAGCTCGTTGAGAAGGACTTCGGTACTGTTCGTGAAGTTCTAAAGACAGCAGTGCCTGGTGGAACTGGACCAGACATTTTGGCTGGAGCAGCTCACGACTGGATCGGTAACCTAGCTGCTGCTAACGTGCTAACTCCTATTGACCAGTATCTTCCAGCGAACTTCAAGGACGACTTCGTTCCTGGAGCTTTGCAGGCAATGAAATACAACGGAAAGTACTATGGAACTCCTGGTTGGACTGAGAACATCGCTATTCTTCGTAACATCAAGAAGGCCCCAAAGCCACTGAAGTCTGTAAACGACATCAAGGATGGCGAACTAGGCATTAACTATGACGCAACAAACTCAGACCCATATCACATGTATCCATTCCAGAGCATGTTCAACGCTCCTGTTTTCTCAGTTGACAGCAAGGGCGACTGGACTAACAAGGTAGGAATGGGTGGAGCTAACGGTGCAGCATTTGCTAAATGGCTAAAACTTAAGGGAACCAAGTTCTTTGGCCCTCCATCAAACGCAAAGATTCTTTGTGACTTTTTGAACCCAACTAAGACAACCACAGTTAAGGGTAAGAAGGTCACAACCGGAGCGATCAAGTACTGGGTGACCGGCGCTTGGAACATCAACGCTATTGAATCAGGTGCTGGTGGTTGTAAGACTGGTCTAAAGGTAGGCACTGGTTACGCCATTGATCCATTCCCAACTGGTCCAACTTCTGCAAAGCTAAAGGCCAAGCAGTTCCTCGGTATTCGTGGCTACGTAATGATGGCTTCTAAGCCAGGAAACGCAACCAACGTTCCTGCTGCTGTGGACCTAATGCGTTGGATGTCTTCTGAAAACGTTCAGTTCAACCTGTATGACAACTTCAACAAGACACCTGCAAACAAGGCTGCGCTAAACCGCGCTAAGGACAACCCAGTTATTGCCGGTTTTGCTAACGCTGCCAACACAGTGCCTATGCCAAACTCACCTGCAATGGCAGCTGCGTGGACCATCTGGGGTAAAGCTCAGACCCGCATCATCCAGGGTAAAGAGGCAAAGCCAGATGTAGCTTGGGCTGCGATGGTTAAAGCTCTGCAAACAACAATCGATAAAGGTACTAAGTAGTATTTAGGCGCTGGGTGGGTGATTTCTATAAAAGGAAAGCACCCACCCTTCCGCTGTGTTTTGAGGCAACATCTTCGAATTAGGAAAAGGTAATTAGATGGCTGGCAAGAAGATTAGAAGCTGGGGCGAAGCGGGCCCAAGCGTAAGCGGGACATTATGGAAGCTTGGTGTTCTGGGTACTGTAGATGCCATCGCAGTAACCATGATCATGGTTCTGCTTGCTCAAGAGCTCATGATGCAGGCAGCTATTAGCATTGCCGTGCTCATCTTTGTGAACTGGGTCTACCTGAGAAAAGGTGGATTACCAGCTAAGTATCTAACTCCAGGCGTTTTGTTTCTTATCGTTTTCCAAATTTACGTTCTGCTTTTCAGCGGTTACACAGCTTTCACTAATTATGGCTCAGCTCACAATGGTGACAAGGCTCTTGCTATTCAAACAATTAAAAACGCAGCGTATCGAATCGTGGACGGGCCTGATTACACCATCAACCTAGTAAAAGATGATGCAGATGGTTCCAGAGCGTTCCTAATGACTAACAACATTGATGGAAAAGTTTTTATCGGTAAAGATGGAGAACTTCCTCTTCCTGTTTCACAAAACATGTACACGCTCAGTGAAGAGTGTGCTGATAAATATGCTGAAGACACTGAAACCTGTCCAAAGGCTGCACTGAGAGCTGTAGGCTACACAACTCAGGATCCAAACAATTTGTCTTTCGTTGATAAAGCAAAGTATCTAGATATCCGCGTTATCACAGACCCGGCTAACCCAAATGTTGGGCTCAGAACATCTGAATTCACGATCGCTTTGCCATCAGAATCTACTTTGGTTTACGACGAGACTGCCGACACTTTCACAGCTCTAGTAGATGACGATTATGGTGTCTACTACGCGGGTGATGTCTTCATGCCGGCTGAGGACGGTTTTTACAGACTCGGCGGGATTTTAGAAAACGCCAAGTTAGATGGTGGTTGGCGCGTTGAGGTAGGGCTCAAGAACTTTGAGACTATTTTCACGGATGTTCAGCTAAGGGACCCTCTGGTCAAGGTAATCACTTGGACCTTTGTTTTTGCTATCTCAACAGTTCTCACCACATTCATTCTCGGTTTGTTCATTGCCCTTGTCTTTAACCACGATAAATTGCGTGGTAAGAAGTTCTATCGAGTCATCATGATTTTGCCTTATGCGTTCCCAGGCTTCCTTTCGGCATATGTTTGGGTTGGTCTTTTGAACCGTGAGAACGGTTTCATTAATACGGTGATTTTTGGCCAAGACCCAGGCTCGGAAGCTAATTTCCCTTGGCTCTTGGAAGAAGGGCCAGCCCGCTTGGCTGTGCTCTTAGTTAACCTATGGCTTGGATTCCCATACATGTTCTTGATCACAACAGGTGCTCTTCAGTCAATTCCTTCAGAGCTGAATGAAGCGGCGGAAATCGACGGAGCAACGGGTTGGCAAAACTTTAGGCTAATCAAGCTACCGTTGCTATTGATCTCAATTGCACCTCTGTTGATTGCTTCATTCGCATTCAACTTTAATAATTTCACGATAATTTATCTACTCACGAAAGGTGGTCCCGCAGATTCGGGAATCACCGATTATGACGTAGGTGGTACAGACATTCTGATTACCTTCGTCTACAAGATTGCGTTCTCCGGTACGGGCCAGAACTTTGGTTTGGCAAGCGCATTCTCAATCCTGATCTTTATTGTTGTTGCAACAATTTCACTAATCAGCTTTAGAAGAACTAAGAAGTTTGAGGAGATCGTCTAATGAGCGTTGCAGTTAAGAACAACAAGAGACCTTTCAACATTTTTAGATGGTTCTTCTCCACCGGATGGAGACACCTAGTTGGTTTAGCAGTGTGTACTTTTGCGATTTTCCCAATTCTGTACATCTTGTCGACCTCTCTCTACCCGAACAACGACATCAACAACACCACAGCGCTGTTTGCAGACATCTCGCCAGCTAACTACATCTCATTGTTTGATCAAGAGTCCAGACCTTTCAGTCGCTGGTACCTGAATACTGTTTACATCGGTATCGTGACCTCGGTTGGTTCGGTGTTCTTGAGCGCGCTTGCAGCATTCGCATTCTCAAGACTTAGATTCAAGGGTCGCAGACCAGGTCTTTTGTCTTTGATCTTGATGCAAATGTTCCCTTCAATCTTGGGTCTCGTAGCTATCTACAGCCTGCTATCTGATGTTGGCCGAGTCTTCCCAATACTTGGTCTAAACAGCCAGATTGGTCTAATGATGGTCTACCTTGGTGGTTCACTGGGTGCTGGAACTTATCTAATGTATGGATTCTTCAACACTGTTCCTAAGGAAATTGATGAAGCCGCAACCATTGACGGTGCGAGCCATGCGCGCATCTTCTTCTCAATTATCTTGAGATTGGTAGCCCCTATTCTTGCCGTACAGATGCTACTTAGCTACATTGGTGTGACAAGCGACTTCATACTTGCATCCATCCTGCTGAGCGATCCGAACAGCTTGACTCTGGCAACTGGTCTTCAACAGTTCATTAGCGATCCGTATTCCAAAGACTGGTCGATGTTTGCTGCCGGTGCGGTGCTCTCTGCGCTTCCTAGCGTTGCATTGTTCCTAGGTTTGCAGAAGTACATCACTTCAGGTCTTACCGGTGGGGCTGTAAAGGGCTAATACTCTAGATTCTGTTAGCCGCGTTCGTTTAGGTAGCAAACTCCACAGAGTGACTCGTAGGTAACCTCTACGCCGTCAATTGCAACTTGATCACCCTCGAAGATGAACTCACCATCGAACTTTCGACCATTGAACATAGCCTTACGTCCACAGCGACAAATTGTCTTGAGTTCTTCAAGTGAGTGGGCTAGTTCCATGAGTCTGATTGAACCGGGGAAACCAACAGTTAGAAAATCAGTTCTGATTCCATATGCAAGTACTGGAATTCCATCTAGGACAGCAAGTTCAAAGGCTTGATCTACCTGCTCGCGCGTTAGGAACTGTGCCTCATCGATTAGCAGACAAGCTAGGTTCTTGATACCAGGAATGATTAGTCCGTTGTTGGCGTATTCGTGAGCAAGTTCTCGAAGGTTTTGATTAGGCGTAACTAGGAAATCCACGTGTCTATCAACGCCAAGCCTTGAAACTATTGTTGAATCTCCCTTAGTATCAACCGCTGGTTTAGCAATCAGAATCTGTTGGCTGCGTTCTTCGTAGTTGTGGGCAACCTGCAGCAGGGCAGTGCTTTTGCCGCTATTCATCGCTCCGTAGCGGAAATACAACTTAGCCATTTTGGACCTTTCTGGGTCTTCAATTCTCTATAACAATGCTAGCCAGCGAGTGCCTAGGAATTGCGCTAATTGGCTTGCAGTCGTAATCTGGAACTCTCTGAATTGCCAGGACGTTGGGGAAGACGCACCTAGCTTTAGATTCGGAGGTTTGCTATGCGTAGAGGTCAATTTGTCTTGACCCTGGCGATTCACGCCTGCCCTAGGGGTCTGGTGGCTCAAATAGACGCTCTTTTAGCCTCGCTGTCAGGTACTTCAAGTTGGCTTGAGCAAAACCTTATTCCAGATAACCTCTCTGCCTTTTTCTCGTTCAAGCTAACCGAGGATGAGGCTGCCGAACTAGCTTCAAACCTTTATGCCCTAGGCCCGATCTATTTTGAGATGAATCAAAGAATCGGAAGAACTGGAGTTCTGTTCATGGGAGTTCCTGGATTGGGTGTTTTTCGAGGAGAACTCAACGAGTCGGGATCGATCATGCTCAGCGAGGACAGAATCAACCAGATGGTTGATAATGCTGCGGGTAATCACAGAGAGTTCATGAGACTACTGCGGGTCAGTCTTGGTCAATCGTGGGATGACATCATGGAGCCATTTAGGGGAGCGAAGTTCAGCAACAACGTGGTGTTGCTAACTAAAGCAGGTTAGTTATTTTTTGTATGAACGGAAGGCCACAACAGCGTTGTGTCCACCGAAACCAAAAGAGTTCGAGATAGCAAGAATGTTCTCACCTAGGTCTCTAGGCGAAGTTACGACATCAAGTTCGATTGCTGGATCTGGATCATCCAGGTTGATTGTTGGAGGAGCGGTTCTAGTCTGAACAGCAAGCACAGTGAAGATAGCTTCGATAGCTCCTGCACCACCTAGTAGGTGTCCTGTAGAAGACTTGGTAGCAGAAACCGCAATGTTCTTTAGGTGGTCACCGAATACTCGCTTCAGGGCAGTGTATTCAGCGATGTCACCAACAGGTGTGCTGGTTGCGTGAGCGTTTATGTGGTTTACATCAGTGACTTCTGCGTTAGCCATCTTTAGAGCGCCAATGACCGCTCTTGCAGCAGCAGCACCTTCAGGATCTGGTGCAGTGATGTGATGAGCGTCGCTGGTTACATAGCCTCCGGCTAGTTCTGCGTAAATCTTTGCACCTCGAGCAAGAGCGTGCTCTTCAGTTTCAAGAACAAGAGCTCCAGCACCTTCACCCATGACGAAACCGTCACGATTTATGTCGTATGGACGGCTTGCTCTTGCAGGCTCTTCATTGCGTCTTGAGAGAGCGTGCATAGATGCGAAAGCTGCAATAGGTAGTGGATGCATGGCGGCTTCACAGCCGCCGGCAACTACGATGTCAATCTCGCCTGAACGGAGCCTAGTGATTGCGTTAGCGATAGCTTCGGTTCCAGAAGCACAAGCAGATACTGAGGTTCTAACTCCACCTCGAGCAGAGATGTCCATGCCGATGGCAGCTGCTGGGCCGTTAGGCATGAGCATTGGAACTGTCATTGGCAGCACTCTGCGCGGACCCTTCTCTTTCAGAGTTTCAAAAGCGTCAAGGAGAGTCCAAACACCACCGATACCGGTTGCAAACTCAACTGAAAGTCTTTCCGGGTCAAACTCTGTAATGCCAGCATCCGCCCAAGCTTCTCTCGCAGAGATTAGGGCAAATTGGCTGGATGGATCTAGTCTCTTGATTTCCTGAAGAGTCAGTATGTCGGCAGCATTAATCTTTGCTTGACCTGCGAATGTGACTGGCAGTTCATAGCGTGCAACCCACTCTTGCTCCATGGTGCTAATGCCAGATTCACCGGCTAGCAGAGCTTTCCAAGTCGATTGCGCGTCACCACCGAGAGGCGTGGTAGCGCCTATCCCGGTGACAACAATTTTGCTGCTCAAGATTGATTAGTCCTGTGCTTGGGTGATGAAGTTAACAGCATCACCAACAGTAATAAGGTTCTTTACCTCATCATCTGGAATCTTTACGCTGAACTTCTCTTCTGCGTTGACGACGATGGTCATCATTGAGATTGAGTCAATGTCCAGGTCGTCTACGAAAGACTTTTCCATCTTCACTGATTCAGTGTCGATACCAGTCTCTTCGTTAACGATCTCTGCCAATCCTGTTAGAACTTCGTTCTGTGATAGTGCCATGTGTTACTCCTTGGTTGTTTGATTTACTAGGTAAAGTTTAGGGCAGAACTACGACCTGAGCTGCGAAGGCAAGGCCTGCTCCAAAGCCGATCTGTAAGGCTAAACCTCCAGATTTGACCAAACCGTCTTGAAGTATCTGGTCCATAGCCAATGGAACACTCGCTGCTGAGGTGTTTCCGGTGTTGATGATGTCTCTTGCAACCACAACGTTGTCTGGCAATTGGAGCTGTTTGACGAGCTCATCGATAATGCGAATGTTTGCCTGGTGGGTAACTAGAGCAGAGAGTTCTTCAGCTTTTACGCCAGCAACCTCAAGGGCTTCCTTGGCAACCTTGACCATTTCCCAGACAGCCCATTTGAAAACCGTCAGACCATCTTGGCGAATGGTTGGCCAGCCGACGAGTCCATCTCTGAAGTCGAGTAAAGAGTCGGTCATGCTGACTGACTCCCATTTAGAGCCATCTGAGCCCCAAACTGTGGGGGAAATGCCTGGAGTGTCTGATGGGCCGACAATAGCCGCTCCTGCACCATCGGCTAATAGGAATGAGATTGAGCGATCTGTTGGGTCAATAAAGTCACTTAGCTTTTCGCCACCAACAACTAAGACGTACTTGGCTACTCCTGATCGCACAAGGGCATCTGCTTGAGCAATGCCGTAGCAGTAACCGGCACACGCAGCTGAGATGTCGAAAGCTGGTGCTGGGTTAGCACCAATCTTTTCAGCTAACATCGTTGCCGCCGATGGAGTCTGATATGGGTGAGAAATAGTGCTAAAGATTACAGCACCTATCTCCTGAGGATTGATGCCAGCTCTTTTGATTGCTTGATTGGAAGCCTCAATAGCCATGTCCATCAGTGATTGGTCTTTGCTAGCTCTTCTTCTAGTGATGATTCCGGTGCGCTGACGAATCCATTCATCACTTGAATCAATTGGTCCCGCAATATCATCATTTGTGACAACTAAATCTCCGCGAGATGCTCCAATGGAGTAGATGCGACTGAATTGTGTTGTTTTGTATTGATTCAGAGTTGGTTGCATCTTTACGCTTTCCTTGTTGAGCGGTTTAGTAAATCTTGAGCTGCTTCTAAGTCCTTAGGTTCCTTTAGTGCAACTATTTCAACTCCAGGCATACCTCGTTTAGCAAGCCCTGCCAAGGTTCCAGCAGGGGAGACTTCAATAACTGAAGTAGCACCAGCTTGGACCATTGATTCCATGCAGAGATCCCAGCGCACAGAGTTAGCAACTTGGCCGACTAGAAGATCGACGAACTTTTTACCGTCTGTTACGAGCTGACCGTTTTGGTTCGACCAAAGATTTATCCCTGGGTTATTGATATCTAGAGAGCAGGTAAATGTTTCAAGTTCGCTAACTGCTGGAAGCATGTATGAAGTGTGGAAAGCTCCGGCAACGCTAAGTGGAATGACCTTACTTCCCTGAGGTCCTTCAGCAACTAGTTTGTCTATTCCTGCTTTTGATCCAGCTGCAACAATCTGACCCGCACCGTTGTAGTTTGCAGCTGAAAGACCAAGTTCATTCAATCTGGCGATGACAGTTTCAACCTCACCACCAAGAACAGCAGCCATGCTGGTTACTTCACTCGATGCTGCAGCATGAGCCATTGCCTTTGCACGAACGTTGACCAATTGCATAGCTTGTGTATCAGTCAATACATTTGCAATTGCCGCAGCAGAAACTTCACCAACAGAGTGACCGGCAACACCAGAAAGATTTGTTGTGTCAAGTAGAGCTGCTGTTGCAATACTTGCGCTAACAATCAGTGGTTGAGCAATGGCGGTGTCACGAATTGTGTCTTCATCACTGAGTGTTCCGTGCTTGATGAGATCAAGAGAGATAGCCTCAGAGAACTCTTCTAGTTTGGCTCTAAATATTGGCAACTCTAACCAACTCGACATGAAGCCAGGCTTTTGTGAGCCTTGACCTGGAGCGAGTATGACTAACATGCTTAGGCGTCACCACCGGCGTTACCAGATGTTCCTGCTGTTACATCCAAGAGACGGTACTTGTCGATTGCAAGTTGAGGAATGTGAACCGCAACATCTCCTCTTGAAGCAAGCTGTTCAAGAACTCGAACAACAATTGATGGACCATCAATCTTGAATGCTCTTCTAGCTGCTGCTCTTGTGTCTGAGAATCCGAAACCATCAGCGCCTAGAGTTGCATATTCACCTGGAATCCACTTACGTACCTGATCTGGTACCTGGTGCATGTAATCCGAAACACCTAGGAATGGGCCAGGAGCGCCAGCGAGCTTGTTGGTGATGTATGGAAGTGGACTTACTTCACTTGGGTATAGGAACTTCTTTTCATCACATGCCAGAGCATCACGACGAAGTTCTGTCCATGAAGTAACAGACCAAATGTCGGCTGAAATGTTCCAGTCATCCTGAAGTAGTCTCTGCGCTTCGTAAGCCCATGGAACAGCAACACCTGAAGCTAGAATTTGAGCCTTCTTACCTGCTCCTGATCCAACGCTGATTCGGTGAATTCCGCGGATGATTCCATCAACGTCAACGTTCTCAGGTTCAGCTGGCTGCACGATTGGCTCGTTGTAGACAGTGATGTAGAACACGACGTTTGGATCCTGGTGAACTCCGCCATACATCCGCTCAAGACCTGCCCTGATGATGTGACCAATCTCGTAGCCGTATGCAGGGTCAAAAGTAATGACGCCTGAGTTGGTGGCTGCAATGATTGGGGAGTGACCGTCAGCATGCTGAAGACCTTCCCCTGTCAG
>Ga0164292_10000709_pt1 | contig 26454 bp, 24 predicted proteins | sample GEODES117metaG_FD_111486 | JGI IMG/M metagenome (GOLD analysis project Ga0164292, IMG submission 111486) | Eutrophic lake water microbial communities from Lake Mendota, Wisconsin, USA - GEODES117 metaG | ecosystem: Environmental > Aquatic > Freshwater > Lake | place: USA: Lake Mendota...
CGCGTGTAATCGAGTTCACGGCGGCAAATCAACTCATCTCCAACAACAGGTTCGTCTCGCCTTAGTTGGAACCAAACATCCGGTTTGCGCCCCTCCAGAGACGTGCCAACATGCAGATATCTCGCCAATACGAATCGCGCCGCAAGTTTCGCCTTACAAATCCCTTTACAAATCCCTGCCTGATCTACCGAACCGCTCCCGCTCCGAATCGGTTGCGGCGGGGAGCGGTATTGATCGAACTGGCAGTCTGCCTTCCCGTTCTAACCATGATTGTGCTCATGGCGATTGAGGCCACAGCCCTCACCTTTGCCCGCCAAGCCATGGTCCAAACTGCTTATGAGGCAGCTGTCGTCGCAGTGCGCCGCGAAGCAACCAATTCCGATGCCATCTCCGCAGCCCGAGCCGTCACCAATGGTCGCATGCTCGACGATGTGACGCTTGTATTCCAGCCAGCAGACATCTCGAGCGTTCCTCGGGGCGCTCTCGTTACTGTTACCGCCTCAGTCAAAGGCTCTTCTGCCCGCAGACTCGGTAGCCGTCTCCTATCGGTCGATACCGTCTCAGCATCAGCCACGATGGTTAAAGAGTAGCCAATCAGCAACCGACCCGCTGCTGGGCTCACTCTGTCTACAACGCCGCCCCTGCCCCCCAACTCTGGAGACAATCAACCATGCTTAATCGATCACGATCGTCCGCGGCTCAGTGGCAACGCACTGGTGCGATGCTGCCCATGATCGCAGTTTGCCTCGTTATTCTTTTCTGCTCCGTCGTGATCGGGATCGATATTGCCCGCATGCATGCAACCCGAGCTGAATTGCGAACGGCGACCGATGCTGCCGCGCGGGCTGGCGCGGAAGCCTTGGGGCGGCTTCAAACCAAAGAAGCTGCAGTGGCCGCTGCGATTCAGTTGGCCAGCCTGAATGAGGTAGCCGGCCGGCCGCTGACCCTCAGAGCGGATCAAATCCAGGTGGGCAGAACCGTGGTCACCACCGGTGCCACCAACCAGTTCCAAGCCGACGCAATGCCCTTCAATGCCGTGCGAATCGTCGGTGACCGGAGAGCCACCAGTGCAGATGGCTCGATCAGCCTTTTTTTTGGTGGAATGTTTGGGGTCAATGAATTCCAGCCGGTCCAATCTGCCACCGCCTGCCGGCTCGACCGAGACATTTCCCTTGTCCTCGATATCAGCGGTTCGATGAGCACCGGCGGGAGAATGACGGGATTAAAGAACGCTGTCGGGATTTTTCTCGATGAACTGGCGGCGACACCGCACACTGAACGAGTCTCACTCGTGGTCTATTCCACTGCTGCTCAAAAGCCTTTGAGCATGACCGAGAACCTCCCCCTGATCCGCCAAACTCTCCAACCCTACCAGCCCGACGGTATGACCGCGATTGGCCTCGGATTGCAAATGGGGCTCGACTCCGTGCGCAACGATTCCCTGGCCCGCCCCTTTGCCGAGAAAACCGTGATCGTGATGACCGATGGCCACCACAACACGGGCATCTCTCCCCTGACGGTGGCCAATACCGCCGGGGCCACCACTATCCATACCGTAACCTTCGGTTCCGGCGCAAATCAAGCCATGATGCAAGACCTCGCTCGCCGCGGCAGCGGCATTCACTTGCATGCCAACAACAATCAACAATTGGCTGAGGCATTTCGCCAAATCGCTCGCCAGCTTTCTGTCATGCTGGTGGAATGAACGACTCCAAAGCCGCTATTCACCTGCCCTGCATCGCCGAACGCCGAGAAACACCCTGACAATGACCCAGTCAACCGCCTCTCCCCTGAAAACCGTCGACGCAAGCTTCAGGCCACCTGGTAACCTGCGCACACGAAACGCCTTTCCCCGGCGGCTAAACCGTCGACGCAACTGCCGCCGCGGGCTTGCCACGACAGAAATGGCAATCTGCCTGCCGATTCTGTTCACCTTTTTGTTTGGCTGCTACGAAACTTCGCGGGCTTACATGATGCAACACGCCGCCGAAAGCGCCGCGTATGAATCAGCCCGAGCCGGAATCGTCCCGAATGCCAACCCGACAACTTGCCGGCAAATTGCCGAAAAGGTGCTACGCAGCGTTGGAGTTCGCAACTTCAACCTGACGATTTCACCAAACCCGATCCTGCAGCAATCGCCAACCATCACCGTGACGATCGAAGTCCCGGTGCGAAACAACACAACCTTCGGACTAATCTTTTTCCGAGATGTTGTGCTGCGCGGCGAATGTGTGATGCAGCGGGAAACCTTCTGATCCCAACCGGGCCAGGGACATTCCAAGCCCGGCTTATCTTCAGGCCGGCAAACTGATCACCGCCCGCTCAGCGGAGAGCCCATGCCGGTCGAGCTTGCCGGAGCATAGGAGGAGCGAAAATTGGTCTGGCCGGAAACCCCCATTGTGGTTGGGGACGGAGCCGGCGGCATGGCCGCTCGTGAAGCACCAACCAACTTTGGATTTTCAGCCAGCACCTGAAGCAATTTGCTGATGCACAGCCGGTTCATGCTGGTGTGGTGGTCGTTCGCTTCAGCCTTCAATGCCTCATGCAGGCTCTCTGGCAGCCGGACCGTGATGACACGAGTCGGCTCGTTGACGGAGGCTGCTGCAGCCTTGCGGTTACGCAACATCGCAACCATTTGCTGGATTTCAGTAAACTCAGGTGTTTTCTCAAAGGCAACAAAATCAGCGTTGCTGAAAACGCTGCGTGCTGCCCCCCCAACACCCAAAATCTCACGGAAAAAGGTTACCCAATCCGGGTTGCTCTGGTAAAGCTGGCGGCCAACCGCCAAAATTCGCTGACAGCGGGCCGAAAACTCTTCTTGTTGCAGGTTGACTTCATTCATCTTTCAAGACTCCTTTCAGAGCTCCATGGGCAGTTACCGATAGTCTTCTCCACAGCACTCGCCGCGGTCTGAAGTCATCCTCCTGCCAGCGTCAACCAAGACTGCTAATGGCATGCTACTGCAAGCACTTACGACAAAAAGCCGAACCTGCAAATCCAAGCAGCACGCCTGCCCGAAAAACAAGCAGCTGAATCCTGCCTAATTAATCAGCAACCGCTCGAGTCTCATTTGGTAAGTGTCCGGCGGCCGAAAATCGGCTAGGATTTTGTCAGATTCCTTCAAGTTCGCCGGAATCGAGCGATTTTCTTGGGCAATTTGAGTTCTTGAATGCCGCCTGCCCCCCGCAGGCCTCGTCGAATTGCTGGGTCTCAAAAAAGGTACGCCTGAGTAACGCCGCCCTGCCACCGAAACAGCCCATGTCGCTTCCTCAGCCCATCTCGCCAGCAACCAAGCCCCTCGCGGCGACCATTACCCCACCAGGCTCCAAAAGCCTTTCCAACCGGGCCTTACTGGCAGCCGCCCTCGCCCAAGGCCAATCCCGGCTCACCGGCCTCCTCGATTGCGAAGACACCCGCATTATGGGAGCGGCGCTGAAGAACCTTGGCCTCGACCTCACCATCAACTGGGCAGAAGCGAACGCACTCGTCGTCGGTGGTCACGGCAGCTTTCCTAACCGCTCGGCCCAGCTGTACTGCGGCAACAGCGGAACGACCATTCGATTCCTAGCAGCAGCACTTGCGGCAGTCGGTGGGCACTATCAGCTAGACGGCAATCCGCGCATGCGGCAACGTCCAATCGCCGACCTGCTCGAAGCACTCAACCAACTCGGCTCGCCGGCCAAAAGCATTCTGGGGACTGATTGCCCGCCGATTGAAATCGCTTCCTCAGGCTGGTCCGGCGGAGAAGTCAGGGTACGGGGCGACAAGTCCAGTCAGTTTCTCAGCGGATTGCTGCTGGCCGCCCCTTTGGCCCGCTCAACAATCAAGGTCCAAGCCGACGGACCCTTGGTCTCGCTGCCTTATGTCGAAATGACTTGCCAAGTCATGCAGCGGTTTGGAGTTCAGGTCGAGCCTCACCCCGGCCCGGCGTTTATAATCCAACCTCAAACTTACCAAGCCACAACCTACTCAATTGAGCCCGACGCATCCGCAGCCAGTTATTTCTTCGCGGCGGCCGCCATTTGCGGCGGGAAGGTAACCATCCCCGGCCTGGGAACCGACTCCCTGCAAGGTGACACCCAATTTGTCCAGTTGCTCGCGAGAATGGGCTGCAAAGTCGAATCCACACTCTCAAGCACGACCGTAACCGGACCGGCAGTCAGAGGAATCGATTGTGTCATGACCGATATCAGCGACACAGTCCAATCCCTGGCTGCCGTCGCCTTGTTTGTCTCAGGACCAACGACCATTCGGGGCGTACCTCACATCCGCCACAAGGAATCCGATCGAATTAGCGACCTGGCCCGAGAACTTCGCCGGGCCGGAGCCGGGGTCAACGAGTTTCCGGATGGCCTGCAGATTTACCCGGGCTTACTCCAACCGACTGATTTTCAAACCTACGACGACCATCGCATGGCGATGAGCCTCGCGCTGATTGGCCTCAAACAACCGGGAGTCCGGATTACTCAACCAGAATGTGTCGCCAAGACATACCCGAATTACTTTTCCGACTTGCAGCGGGTCACAATGGGCAATTAAGACAGTCAATCTCTCCCTTGGCATGGAAATGCAACAGGCTTCAGCCAAGCTCGGCCCGAACGTTGAGCGGATACCTTGGGAGGCAGAAGAGCTGAGCCTTGGCAGAGCCAACTCCTGAATTGCGCTGGGACGGGAGCAGCTTTCAGATTGTTTTGGTTGCCATTCAGCTTTTCCTATTCAGCAACCTCGGCAGCCAATCTGAGGATAGGGCCTGCTTTAGGGTACAACTCCCGGGGAGCAAAGTTCACCCACCGTCAAATGCGGCAGTCTCTTCGGCTTTAGCGATCGGCCTGTTGGCTCACCGAACCGGGAGCACAATTCCCACCCGCTCATGTGGGTGCGGCGGGGCGAGGCGCGAAAAACTGGATCACCACCCAACCTGTAATCAGGGCCGCAATGATCCAAAAGTTTTCCATCCGCTGCGATTTCATTTCCATGCGCTCTCCGGCCGGCTTGCCCCTGAAAGAAGAAATCCCCTCCAAATGAAATCATAGCGCCCGCAGGCGAAACACGGTGGTGAATTCCGGGGTTTTCCCCGACCGAGCCACCCGCTTTCTCTCATGGGGCAAAGGCTCGCTTCGCCGCCTGGATGCAGCCGCCTCCCAACCGCGCCCACTTGACCAAGCAATTCAGGTCAGGGGCAGAGCCGGAAAATCACCGCTAACCCAGGCAGCCGTGCATCGAGTGCCAACCGCCAACGTTGCTTACGGCCAAACTCCAGCCCCCAACCAGTCGTCGCTCAAATCCGCACTTGCCGGAAACGCCTACCAGCCTTCGGGCAGGGGAGCATCAAGAAACGGTTCAAACAGCTCATGACGCGGACCGTTTTCATCGCAAACGGCAAATTTGCTTGCCGCCCCGCCGTACATCGAAACGCCAGCGTAATCTCCAGCCTTGTTGAGTACATAAAAACTGACGTTGAATTTGGGATTTCCACGGTCAGTCAACAAGCGTTTTTCAATCGTGTTTTTACAAATCCGACGGAGTGCTTCCATCCCCGCATCTTTCGGATGCTTCCCTTGGCGAAGCATTTCGACAATCAGGAAAGAAGAGAGATTGTACAAATTAGCCTCGCCTCGACCGGTAGAACCAGCTGCTCCCACTTCATTATCGACATACAACCCGGCTCCCAAAATCGGCGAATCACCCACTCGCCCGGGAATCTTCCAAGCTAAACCGCTGGTGGTCGTAACTCCGCAAACATCGCCGTTAGAGTTGACTCCATTACAATTAATGGTTCCCCAGAAATGAAACGGATCAACCTTCCCCTCGCCCACCATCTCCAAAATCACCTTGAGGCTGGCATCGGCTCGCTTGTTGGGGTCAAGGTAGTGTTCTGGATCTACACGCTGCTTCCACTCCAGCCACAGCTTTCGCGAACGTTCAGTGTTCAGGTCATCTTCGATCTTGAAACCCATGTTGCGGGCAAACTGCTGAGCCCCCGAACCAACCAGCAGGTGATGGTCGGTCGAATTGGCCACCGATAACGCGACCGAGGCCGGCGTCCGAACGCCTTGCAACGCTGCCACTCCTCCGGCCCGACGTCTTGGACCGTGCATGCAGCAACTGTCCAGCGTCACATTTCCATCGGCGTCCGGCAATCCGCCGTAGCCCACACTCGTATCTTCCGGGTCGAGTTCCACGATGTTGACCCCGGCGACCAAGGACTCAAGCACATCCCGTCCCTGAGTCATGGATCGGAATGCGAGTTCGACGCAAGTTTCACTTCCGCCATTCTTGTGGATAAAACCATTAGCGGAGGAAATGACGACCGGCCGACTCGCTTTGGATACATGCATTGCCGGCGCTCCCAACTCGTTCACCGCCCCTTCGCCCGCTGCCTCACCACTGGCCAAGACAGCACCATTTGAAATCGCTGTAAAGGTCGTGCCGGCAATTGCCGTCGCACCAATTGTCGTCGCGCCGATAAACTCTCGGCGTCCCATTTTGTGCTCACTGGACATGACTGCTCCTGAATCTGGCCGAATAAATTCCGGTTCCGATTCTAACCGGAAAACACGGCCCGCCCCAGTCACCCGCAAGCACCCGTTGAAAGGCCACAATACTCCCGTATTCGGAGCAGCCCCCGCTCCAACCGCTCCCGATCCTGAACTGACGCTGCCCTCGACATGCCCTCCAAAATCTCTGGCAACACGCCTCCCAGCGGCAAGGGCATTCCTTCCGATACCGTGTCCGGAACCAACACTTGCACAATCGCCCGCTGCAATTGGTCGAGCCCACTTCCCGTGAGCGCCGAAACCGCCAAGCAATTGGACCTGACCTCTGCCTCCAACAAATCCGACTTGTTCGCAACCTGCAAGTCAGGGAGAGGTTGCCAATCGACTGGCTGCGAGTCGCATGGCCTCGTTGCGTCCCGGACGGCGATGCGGCAATCAGCGGCACGCCAAACCTCGAGCGCACGTTCGATTCCGCTCGCTTCGATTGCTGACCCGGCCACTCGCTGCCCTGCCGTATCGACCAACTCGACCAGCCAACCGTCCAGCACCAATCGCTGCGTCACCACATCCCGCGTCGTGCCAGGCGAGCTATGGACAATCGCCCGCGTGAATCCAGCCAATGCATTAATCAGACTGCTTTTGCCTACATTCGGCTCGCCGCCGAGAACCACGACCCACGGCTCTGTCAAATGCCGCGCTACTTTCGTCCGTTGCAACACCGCGTCGCAAGCCGCAATGACTCCCGCAAATTCAGACTCCGCCGACATCTGTGCGACCAACTCATACCACTTCCGCCAAGCCCGCTCTTGATTCAGGAGCCAGCGCGCCGCTCGCTCGGTTTCACAACGCAGTAACTCCTCGGCAACACAAGCGCCCAGTTCACTGGCCTGATGCGACCTTAACCACTCGCTCCCAGTCAGCTCACGAAAACCGGCCGTCGATAAAATCAGGCTCAGGGACTCGCGAGATTGGCGTCCGCCGTGAATATGAACTTCGAATTCCTCAGCCGCCAGCTTCACAACAACCACGTCCTCTGCGGCCGACATATTCCCAGCGGCATGCATCCAGACGCCATAGGTAATCGATCCGAGCGGGCGCGCGGCCAAGGGGGAATTCCCAACCGGACGAAAATGGGCCGCCAGCAAGCCAGGAGCCCGTGACCCTTTAATCCAGACGACCCCAACCGCACCTCGGCCCATTCCGGTCAGGAGAGCAAAACCGTTCTCGTCGGCCGGACTTGCTTCAATGTTCGCGACCGACGGCTCATTCCAACTCAATTCTCTTTTCGACGGCTTGCAGCCGCGCGAACTCCCTGCAAAACCAAATCGGATACAACCCGATACTCGCCCTGAAAAATTGACTCCAGTGGTACGGCACCCCCTCCAGTCAAAAAGACATCCCCACGCCAAGGCAAGCCCTTGCCGCTCCAGTCCCGTTGATACCGGGATACTATCTCGCGGATCGCGCCGATTTGCATTTGCCAAACGCCACAGCTAATGGCATCAGCCGTGTTCTTCCCCCAACCGGCCGCTGGAACTTGGCTGACAAACAAATCCGGCAATTGGTCGGTCGCCCGTGCCAGTGATTGAAAGCAGGTATGTGGCCCAGGATAAATCACCCCACCCTGAAAAGTGCCCTGCCCATCCACCAAATCGATTGTGACCGCCGTTCCGACATTGATGATGATGACTGGCTCACCGGACTGGCCAGCCAACATCCAGGCACCATACGCCGCAGCCAAGCGATCTACCCCGAGCCGTTCGGGGTTCTCAATGTTCAATCGCAAGGGAAAATCATCGGTGCTCAAAATGCTCCAACGATCGGCCGGGCGACATTTTTCCAGCCAGCGCAGAAGCGCGTTGAGTCGCGGCTGATTAACACTGACGATCTTCCAATCAACCGGGCCGGCCAGTGACAACTCGAGCAACTCGGGACTCGCCACTGCCTGGAGGTTTTGCCAGACCTTGCTCTCTTCGCAAGAGACAGCAACTTTGGTCCGCGAATTACCAACATCAACGCAAATCAGCGTCCGGCCATCCATCCCAGATTCACTCCCCTTTTCGCTCTCCCGTTTGTCCAGTCGAACTGGACCGGCGCGACTGCTGCTCATCCAAGGCCGCTACAATTGCCCGGTTCAGCTCGGCAAGTCCTTCACCCGTGACGGCTGAGATCAGCAGCACCGGTTTGCCAGTCTCTTGTTGCAGCAACTGCCGCACCTCATTTGCCTCTGGCAATTCCCCTTTGCTGACAACCAGAATCTCCTCCCGTTGGCCGAGTTCTTCACTATATTCTCGCAACTCATGCCGAATTGCGCGATAATTCTCCAACGGTTCGGTTCCATCTGTCGGGAGCGGTTCCACCAAATGGACCAAGACACCCGAGCGTTCAATGTGCTTGAGAAAATCGTGTCCGAGGCCAACTCCCTGCGAAGCGCCTTCAATCAACCCGGGAATGTCCGCCAACACAAACTCTCGATCACGGCTGACTTGAACCATGCCCAAGTTGGGATACTTGGTGGTGAATGGGTAGTCGGCAATTTCCGGACGAGCTCGGCTCAAGCGACTAAGCAACGTGCTCTTGCCGGCGTTCGGTTTGCCAACGAGCCCCACGTCAGCGATGACTTTCAGTTCCAGAATGATCCGCCGTCGCTCGCCCTTTTGGCCCTCAGTTGTAATTCGTGGTGCTTGGTTTGTCGAAGACTTGAAATGGGCATTGCCCTTGCCGCCCCGACCGCCTTGTGCAGCAACCAGACTGTCGCCGTCGGCCTGCAAGTCGCGGATGACAAAGCCATTTTCCGCATCAATCACCAAGGTTCCAGGTGGCACCAGCAAAATGAAGTCAGCCGCTCCACGGCCATGGCGGTTGGAACCTTCGCCGTTCGCCCCGGACTCCGCTCGCCATTGTTTCTTTTGGGTCAGCCCGACCAGACTGTTCACCCCGTGCCTGGCCACCAGAACGATGCTGCCACCGTCCCCGCCATTGCCCCCGTCCGGTCCGCCACGAGGAACATATTTCTCCCGCCGAAAGCTTAGGCAACCGTTCCCGCCATTGCCGGCCCACACCTCAATTTCCACGCGGTCAACAAACATCCCAGTCCTCTTTCCTGGACGGGCGCCATGCCCAGACCAAATTCAAATCCCAAGTCTTTCGCCTGGCAGGGATTGGCAAGCCACCACCTTGCCAGAAATAGCCAGCGAGAGTCTATCAGTGCTTCTGCCTTCGCCGCTCTGCTCCCACAGTTTCGCCGCCCTGCCGGAACAGCGGCGCAGCCAACTCGCCCCATTCACCTCAACATAGCTCTCTTCAGAACCCCACGCGGTCCGCCTGAATTCAGCGTATCTTCTCGTCCGTTTCGCTCCAGCAAGCTTCAAGACAAGTCTGCCCTCTGCCAACCAAAGCCTCGGCAAACCAACTTCCGAACGATGTTGTAACGAGATCAAAAAAAGGATGCCACCAAGGACATCCTTGCAATCAACTTAATTCGTCTATCCGTAATCTTCGCTTATTCCGCCGCCGCAATTCCGCCTCGGGCGGAGAAGCAATTCGTCAGCCAAGCCGCAATTCGCCAGCCAAGACCTTGAGTCTTGAGTCTGCCGCGGAAAGGAAATCGCGTTGAAGCGTCACGCTTGTCTTAAGACACCACGACTGGCGCCGCCGCAGTTGGTGACGCCACCGTTCGTAAGGCAAAACTTTGCCAAAACCCTCGCCGCAACGAATGCTAATCGCAACGAGTACACACCGAGGACCAAGAGTTCGAAGCAGGCAGACCAGCCTACTGGAAACTTCGACCCGTCGACCTCGATCAGTCACCGGCCCCAACTCACCACTTCTCGCTGGCTCAGTTTAACTCGCCAACGATATTGATCCGGCGACCCGACTGGTCGAATTTCACAAACCCATCAGACAAAGCGTAAAGCGTGTAGTCGCTGCCTTGTCCGACATTTTTGCCCGGGTGGAACTGAGTGCCCCGCTGCCGAACCAAAATGTTTCCGGCAATGACTCGCTCGCCACCGTAACGTTTGACTCCCCGACGTTGGCCGTTCGAATCACGACCGTTTCGGCTGGAGCCTTGACCTTTTTTATGTGCCATGGAACCTTCACTCCACAAACAAAAAACCCGCGAACGATAGTCAGCGGGTATGAGAATTGTCATCTGCTGTCAGAATCGGCAGATTTTACTGGTAAATCCAGAGGTGATCAAGGCTTTTGAGGAAGCGAATGGCCTTCCCGTCCTGTTCCCAGTACTGGGGCTCGAATTTCAGCACCCATTTCTGCTTTTTCCCATCGACATCCAGCTGGAACTGCCACATTGAGCTGTCGATGATTTGGGTAATCGCCGTGCTGTCGGACACTTGGTAACCATACAGTTTGAGGTTATTAACCAAGGATTCAGGCAGTTTTCCGTCATCGAGCGAGGCCACGACGGGAGACGAGAAATCGCTTACGTCGACCTCGGCATCGACCTCCGTCACATGCACTTCCCGGTCGGCCAACTCATTTACCTGGAAGGCCCAGATTTGCGGACCAGGCAAGGCGTACCGCTTCGTAATAGCCACCTGTTCGGCATGGCCGTCGGTGTAGGGAATCCCGTACGAAACGAAATCCCGGTCCTGCTGGGCCCCGTCCCCGGGACGCCAGTAGTTCAACTGCAACACCTTGTTCACGACATCAATTTTGCCATCGGCCGTCGCCACAATTCGATAAGCGTTGGTCAAACCCTTGACCCGAATCGAAACGTAATTGACCCGCGGGTCAACTTCCTCCCAAACGGCAACGCCCCATACACCGGGGTCGGACTCGCTCTGGGAAAGAGGGATTTCAATGTCACCGATTTCCAGACTGTTGAACAACCTCTGATTGGGGTCTTCGAGTTTCTGAATTTCCTTGGCCACTAATGGCAAGTATTGGTCTCGATACGCAATCGGACTGTATTCTCCTTTGCCATCTGCTACCCAACCGGTCAATTCAAAGGTCGGCTGAAAGGTTCGCGGCAACAGCTCTGGCTGCTCTTTGGCGGCGTCGAGCTTGACTTCATTCAGCACGTAGGGGAACACCACATCCTGCTTCACCTGGTCGTAGGAGATGCTCTTTCCCAGATTCCGCACTCGATAAACCAAATACCAGTAATGGCGATTCTGCACGGCTCCATCAGGAGCCTTGAATGAAAGTTTGATCTGCCGCAGCCCGAGAGTCGCGAACTCCAGCTGCCATACGTTTCGGAAAAAGATGATGTCCCGGGTCGAGCCCCGCAACGTCTCAGCTTGAGCCGTCAGGTTGCCCTGATATTCCTGCACCTGCAGTTCAGGCATCCCCATGGGAACCGAAAAAGTGTCTCGAGCGTCAATTTGAGGCGCAAACGTCTTGAGCACGCCGGAAGCCAATGGCCGCGGCAAACCACCGCGATCTTGTGCAGAAACTCCACTGGCCCAATTCAAGATCAGGCCGCAAAAAAACAGCCCCGCAAGTCGCAGCGTCATATCGGTGTCCCAACGTTTCCGGAAACCACGCACCCAGTCGCCGACCCACTGCCAATCGACAGCCGGTCCACGCTCCTCCTAACCAAGCAACTCTCTTGCGGCCTTGCCGAAAACGGTCTCAGCCATTCAAGGGTCTCAGCGCACACTCTCCCTATCGGAGGTTTCGCCCTGCCCGGTTCTGTCTCAAGTATAGTTGCCATGTGGGCAATTTCTGCCAGTCACCTCGGTGTTTCCGGTCAAAAGACCGGCTAAAACTCCCGGCGCTATCCTGTCGGGGGCAACCAGCATCCCAGAATCGGGTTATTCCGAAAATCCTGTGTTCCTCGGGTTTTCCAAGGCTGGTGTGCCCGCACCATCCGGCGTGCCCGCACCATCCGGATTAGGTTTCGGCTCCGGGACGGACTCAACCCCAGCTGGCTCGCCGGGGCGAACTGCTGGCCGATGCGGCCCCGCAAATTTCTGCCCCCGGTCAAATCGCCGAAACTCGCCACTTCTGCCCTCGGCCGGTCCGGCATCAAATTCAAAGCCCTCGTCATAGCGGGAACGGTATCCGGGCAATTTGGCCCGCTCCAATTCCGCTTGGAATTCCACAACGACTTGACGCTGCAAACGGTCCCGAAACTCTTGTGTGACCGGGTGGGCGATATCCGCATACAGCCGGGGGCGACCTTGGGGGTCGACTGGCAGACGCCCTTGGGGAATGCGAATCCCACAATGATTGCAGAACCGCGCTTTGAGGTGGTTCTTGGTCTGACAGCGAGGACAGTGAGCTGTCACTTTTCGACTGGGCATCGCGACAAACAGCCCCGACTCGCCCTCAATAATGCGCAAATCTCGAATAACAAAGCCTTCTCGAAAGGTAATGCTGCAGAAGCCGCGCAAGCGGTCGTCGGATTCCTCGACGAGCTTGATCCGAATCTCGGATATTTCCATTCTCCAGCTCCTTCCTTACCTGCTTCCCGCCGCCTCGCGCCTCGTCAACCGGCCTGTGTTCATCTGTTTACCACCGGATACGCTCTCCTACTCACTCAATTCCGGCCCCCCAAACGACCCGGCGATTCCCTCTCGGTTTCGCTGGCCAAGCACGTTTATTTGCTTTCGAAACGTGTTTTGGCACTTTGCCGTGGCACCTTAGCACTTTGCCGTGGCACCATGGGTCGCGCCGCAATCAAGCTGACAATCCTTCGGGCCGAGAACTCCAGCTATCACCGGACCGCAGACTTCACCCCAGCCAATTTTTGGGCATCGGCTTCCATCCGTCCAACCGCAAGCGACGAGCGAAAAGCGCTTTCGGGAATTCCGCAGCTCAAAAACGCGCCGCCGTGGAGAACTAAGTCCTTTCCCCAGCCTTCAGCACAAATCCGGCAAAACCGTCAGGCGGGCAACAACTCGCTCAGAATTACTCGACACTCTGGCAAGACGGCCTGCAGTCTCTGGGCCGAACGGCGTGCGACCGGCGTATTCGGAAACATCCCGAAATAACACGACCCACTCCCGGTCATCTGCTGGCCAATAACCGGCAAAACCCGAACCGCCCCCGCCAATCGCTCCAACCACGGCCCCATTCCGCTCGCCGCGGTTTCCAGGCGGTTGAACAATTCCCTGCCGATTTCTCGCGTTTTGCCTTGAGTAATAGCGTCGAGGATGGCGTCGGCCGAGCGCGCCTCGGCGGCCGGTCGATGCCGGCGATAGATTTCGGCAGTCGAGAACCCTACCGGCGGCTGGACTAAAACGACAGGACAGCGAATCCCGCGAGGCAACCTGGTCACGATTTCTCCTCGCCCCCGACAGACCGCCCATCCTCCAGCAAGGAAAAACGGAATGTCGCTTCCGAACCGGCCCGCAAACGCCTGTAATTCGGCCACGCTCCAACCGACACGCCACTCTTGATTGGCCAACCGCAGTGCCGCCGCCGCGTCACTCGAGGCGCCTCCCAAGCCAGCTTGCAGCGGCACCGACTTCTCAAGCAACAGGTCCGCACCCGCCACAATCCCAGCCGCCTGGCGGAATCCATCCAAAATCCGCCACACCAGATTGTCGCGCTCTGGAGGCAGGCCGGCCAAAGCCAATCCGGCTTCAGCCCGTGTTACCAATTGCAGCTCATTGTCACCCCGACGGCGAAACCACAGCCGATCAGACAATCGTAACGGGGCAATCACGGTTTCAAGTTCGTGATAGCCATCTGGACGGCGGGAACCTACTTCCAGAAAAAGATTCAGCTTGGCCGGGCAAGCTGCAACCGCTCCTTCAAAACCGGATTCCGGATTACGGTTCGCCACGTGGAGACTCGCACCAGTTGCCGGAAGCCTCATCAGACAAACTACTTGAAAGCGGCCAGTGAAGCAGGCTCATCCGGGTCGATGTTCATCTCTTTGTCCAAGGCCATCAATTGAAAGGCCTTTCCCAAATCCTTGTTCGCACCGCATACCCGCAGTTTGGCCTTGGCCGACTTACACTTTTTGGCAAACAGCACCAACTTGCCAATCATCGTCGAGGACATGAACTTGACGTTCTGCAAATTGAGAACCAATTTGGTCGAGACGCCGTCCAGAGCCAGCTTGCTCAACTCGCTGGTCAGACTCTCAATCCGGGACAAATCGACAAGGCTGGTGTCAACGATATAAATCACCAGAATGTCGTTCACATTCCTTGTCAGCAGCGTGCTCACAATCTCACCTCAGTTACCAAACCGGCATTTGTCCAGACCCAAGAGACGTGCCCGATTCTAAACTGCCTGCGGGAAAAAAGTAAGCTAAATCAGGCAGCCTTACCCAACTGAATCAGTCAAAAGACTGTTCATCGCCCGGCGCCACATGCTCCCGGACATCACGACACCACTCGGTGACGGCACGTCGAATCTCTCCGCCCACATCAGCGTAAGGCTTGACGAATTTCGGTACATAACCGGTCGTCATCCCCAAGAGGTCATTAATCACGAGGACTTGGCCGTCGCAGTCCGGGCCGGCGCCAATCCCAATTGACGGAATCCGCAGATGCTTCGTCAGTTTCGCAGCCAAGCCCCGCGGAATGCACTCCAGGACAATTGCAAAAGCCCCCGCATCCTGAGCCGCTTGGGCATCAGTAAACAATTCTTCTTCATCCCGCTGCACCTTGTAGCCCCCCATCACATGTACGGTCTGGGGCCGCAGTCCCACGTGCGCCATCACAGGAATTCCAGCCATGACCAGGGAGCGAATCACATCAGCCTGATCGGCGCCGCCCTCCAATTTGACCGCCTGAGCACGCGTCTCCTTGAGAATACGGCCGGCACTGGCGATCACTTGGTGTGTGCCCAGGTGATTTTCCGGGAAAGGCAGATCCACGACCACCATCGCCCGGGTCGCAGCTCGCCCGACCAATCGGCCATGATAAATCATCTCTTCCAAAGTCACAGGCAAGGTATTCTCATTCCCTTGCACGACCATCGACAAACTGTCCCCGACCAGCAGGATGTCAACCCCGGCTTGGTCCAGCATCAACGCTGTGGGGTAATCGTAAGCCGTCAACATCGTGATCGGCTGATGCATCTGTTTCAGCCGCAGCAACTTGGGGATCGTGATCTTTTCCGACTTGGTAGTCATCTCGGGCATCTCGCAGATAGGCTGGCACCACAGCCTTCGATTGTACCAGCTCTCGCGCCTTCTCGAAGCCGCAGTTGACCACGCAAATACAGACGGGCGTCAGGTCAACTTCTGAAGAGGCGGCCATTCGCGCCTCAATTCGCGCCTGCCTTGTTCGGCGTGCGGTTACCGGATTTCTTGCCAGTCGCGGTCTCTTTTTTCACCTCGCGCGAGATCCAAACTAACTTTGGGCTGGCGGCGGCGTCGCGGGCCACCAGCGTGGGCTGCACGTATCTTGTCGGCTGGGAATTCCCAGGCACCTTGAACTTATCCCCTTTTTGCAGAATCGGCTTCGGTTCCACCATGCCTCCGAACTGTCTGGTACCGGCCAACTGGCAGGGAAACCAAAACCCCTCGCCTTGTTCGCTTTCCAAATAAAACTCCGGGTAGGTGTGCTCTGGAATCCAGACTGCCCGGGCCGGAATTCCCTTCAGTCGGCAGACAGCGATGAACAGCGAGGACAACTCCTCACAATCTCCCTTGCCCCGCTCAATCGCTTCCATGCAAGTGCGAATCTTCGGGTCGAATTCATAGGGAATCCGCTCTCGAATCTGGTCATAGATGAACTCAACTTGCTTCCAAGCAGCCGCGTCAGCTGGAACCTCAATTGACTCTGCAAAGGCTTTGACTTCCTTGTTACCAATCTCAATGTAAGGGCTGGCCTGCAGAAAAGGCTTGAGCTTTCCACTCGGCTTCGCGGGCAAAGACAGTCTTTGCCAGTCGACCGGTTCGGCAATTGTTTTCTTCTGTACCTTCATTCGCACCGTGGCTTCAGCCACCTCGCCGGCTGCCAAGCGATTGACTTTCAATACCAGCAACCGAACCCCCTGTGGCAATTCGTCGAACTCGACTCGCGAGACCGTGGGCGTAGCCAATTCTTCTATTTGGGAGACTTCCTGTTCAGGCCAAGAGACCGGCACAGGACAAGTCGCAGTCACGCCAGTCAGCGCACCGGCCGCCTCGATTCGCAAACCGAACTCCCAAATCGTCTCCTCGGCCTCCAAGTATCGCGGAGCCGAATCCTGAGCAGTTGCCGGAGCCCGCTCAAACTGTTGCCCCCAAAGCGGACAGGAAACCGCCCCCAAACAAAGGCACAAAGAAAAAAAACTGCGTTGCAAGTAACTTGCCGTCTCTGAAAACCGGCTCGGGCTCATGGCGTTTCCCCTTTTATCCCGCCCGCTCTGACTTGCTCGCGAATGAACCGCACCTTGGGTCGACTGGAGGCCTCGCCAACCACATGCTCAAAGACGTACTTCTGCGGTTCCTTTTTTTCAGGAACTTCGAAGCTGTCCCCTTTCATTTCAATCATCTTGGGTGAAGACAGGCTCCCAAATTCAGTGAAGCCGCCAAAGACGACAGGAAACCAGCGTCCCCGCCCTTCTTCATCCACCAAATAGAATTCTGCCTGTTGCGATTCAATTACCCAAACCATTCGTGCCGGCACCTTGTGTGCCCGGCACATTGCGACAAACAACCCGCAGATATCTTCGGGGTGTCCGCTCCGCTCGCGAAAGCACTCCAAGGAGTCGCTGGGCTCTCCACCTTGCGGTTTAATCTCCGCCTGCACCCAAGCATACAGTGAACGCACCTGCTCCCAAGCCGACGCCTTGTCCTTGGTCAGCTCTTTGACCTGAGCCCGCAGTTTGGCATCGCGGAAGGAAATCCCCGGGCTGGGCTCCAGATATGGGCGTAGCCCCTTGGCGGAACTCTTGGGAAGCTTCCAGCTCTCCGGATTCGTGGGCGGAGCAAGCTTGTACAGCGTGACCTCGACGTCATAGGTCAGAGTCACTTCCTGATCTGGGCGAAGGCTCGGGATCACGCCGACCACTTGCTGAAAATCAGGCGCCGTGTCACGGACATTCAGTTTGGAAATTTCGGGCGAGGCCTCTTTACCGACGACGCGCACTTTTTGCTCAGGCCAATCTCCGGGCAAGGGAATCGTCACCAGAATATTCCGCGACGCCTCCGCTCCTCCCTTGAGAACCACCCCCACACGCCAAGTTTCGTGGACCGGCTCAGCAGTCACAACGCCACTGGGAGCATCTTGAGTTTGAGCTCCGGGAGCACCACCACCTAACAATCCAAGCCAGCAAACCAATCCGACAAGAACGGGACTCAGCCGCCGAACCAGCCAGCTCTGCTGGCGAGTGCTTGCCGATCCAACCCAATCGCAGCAAACGATTCGGAAGGCACCTTTTCCCCATCCGCTGGCTTTATCTGCATCCACGACTGACCCCATGGATAAACCCCAAAAACATTTCTCCCTGATCGGTGAATTCTACAACCCAACCCTCGTCGGGCACGTCAACACTTGCAGAATCTGCCGACTCCGCCGACTTTCGCACCGAGTTTACGGACTGAGCCAGCCAGTCCTACCCTTCAACCCACCCCACGAAGCCGCCGCCGGCAGGTTTCGCTCGGCCTGAGGCAAATTGCGAAAAAGTGGCCGGAACTCCTCGGCCCAAAAAAAATGGCCCAGCATTTCGCTGGGCCATCTAACCGGAAGGTCCTTCACGGTCCAATCCTGGACCGGGCAGGATATTTGAGACTTGTCCTCAGTCAAACGAAGTGCCTGAGACAGTTGGTTGATTCGGTTTACTGAAATTAGAAGTTGACCAAGCGTCCTAAAAATGGATCGCTCCGGATGCGCCCGCGTGGTCAACCGGCGCGGGCAATGCGAGCAAACCAAACCTTGGCCATCCGGAATGCTCCTTGGCATTCCACTCACGACAGGTCGCTGGCTGCTGCGAAAGGTTTGTCGTTACTCAGTTACCGCTACCGCTTGGACCAGGCAGTGGCGCTCCGGGGGGAGGTGCAATCGCGCTCCCGAGTGACCCACCTGCTCCGGGAGTACCATAGGTGTTGCCGGGTGCTGAAAGACTGCCGCTGCCGTAGTAGTTGTCGGCGCCGGTGCCGATTGGAGAAAGCCCTCCGCCAGAGTGGTCGTGACCACAGGTCCCGTCCTCACACGTGGAAAGCATATTCTCGTCGCCACCCATTGCCGGCATCCCGGGCTGGCAAGCATTGCACGCTCCGCCGCGGAGCAAGCCGCGCAATCCGCCCTGGCAACAACAGCCGCTGGACAGCAACGTTAATAGCACACATCCGATCAGCAAGGACTTTTTCATGTTCGCAACTCCTGCGCAGTAGATTCCGTTTGGCACGAGACTGTGTCTCGGGGGCGAAGCCAGAAAAAGCTACACCCAGTTAGGCCGCAGGCAAGGAAACGCCTGAACTTTTTTTAAGAATCGCCGGGCACACTTCCGATTCCTGATAAACTGTGCGGCCTGTGCTTGCGAAGACATTGCAGAGCTGATTGCCTGCTCGTCACTTGTTCAGGATCTCTTTCTCTTATCCCCCTGATCGTTTGGTCCAGACCATGATTCGCAACAGCAACGACTTGAAAGCTGCCTTGCGAACGACCTTGCCCTTCCTGTTGGCAGGACTCACGCTGTTTGGACTGGGCTTGATTCCAGTCAGGGAGCTTGCAGCCCAATCCCCTGCAATCGCTCAGGAAACAACCTCGACTAGGTCTGAGGCAGTTACGGGAGAAGCAGTCCCACTCTGGAACTGCGTCGACGAGGAATCGCTTAACAACCCGGCCTGCCAGTCCGACGCCAGCTGGCAACCTCAACCTGGCGATGAAATTTGGTTGATTAATACGCGCGGGCTCAACAACTGTATCAGCGACTGCACGCTGGCCCCTCAATTGCCCGTTTCCCGCTGGCGGGCAGGCGAATTTGAACCTGCCAGCCTGCCCGAACTGCTGGAACACGTCACCCGCACCCCGGAAGTCCGCAATGTGACCTACATTCACGGCAATTTCACCGACTACGGGTGGTCGATTCGCCGCGGAATGGAGGTCTATTCCCACTGCTTCGGCGGAGACTGCAACCGTCCACCGGTTCGCTTCATCATCTGGTCCTGGAGAAGTGAAAGGGAGACGCTCCTTGGCCGGGACTATCAAATCAAGTCGCAACGGGCGGTCGCCGAAGGCTGCCGACTCCACTCGCTGGTTTCCCAACTCGGTCCGCGGCCGCCGATCGTGATTGGCTACAGTTTAGGAGCGCAAGCAACTCTCTCGGCATTATCCCAACCTGTTTCCGCCGACCAGCAGGCCTGGGAGGTAACCCTCATTGCTGCGGCCCTCGATCCTCACTTTTGCACCACCTTGCGGAATAACCAGCAAATTGCAAACCGCCTCGATCGACTGGTTCTGTTTACGAATCAGGCGGACCCAGCTCTAAACTGCTCACTCCGAATTACCCGCCGCACCATCGCCAACCCAAATCCTCCGAGCCAATATTCAATCGTCCCCAACCTGCGAGGCGGCCGGGGCACGGTCGAGCAATTCGAGGTCAGCCCCGAGGTAGGCCACCACCACTCGATTTCACGTTACCTCGAATCGCCCACGGTTTCGTGTCATCTCAGAAATCTGCTGACAGACCCGGCGGCAGTGGCCGAGCGCTGACTCGACTGCCGAGAGAATCAATCGCGCTCAACATTCCCGATTTGCTGCTTGCGCCGATGAGCGGAAGACTGCGACTTGAAAATTCCAAACTGAAGCCGTCTGCCCACTCTTTTCGATAGCGATGAAGCCGAACTCTCCAAGTGGAGTTCGCGCCCTGATGCGCCGTTCGCCGGACTTCTTCACCGGCGAACAGCTCGCCGCATTCCGGCTGGAGGCCGAATGTGGAGTATCAGCGTCCGATTTCAATCACGGCGCAGGGATGCCAATGCGGTTTGAGTTCAGCCGCTCCGTCTGCCAACCATTTCCGACGGCGTTCATCCCATGTCCACCCCTCGCAGCATTCGCAACGACATCTTCGTGGTGCTCCTGCTCGCGTCGATCGTCTTCCTTGTTGCCGCATTGGTCACATACGACCCGGCTGACGATTTGACACTCGCACCGGAGTGGCTGAAGAAGATTTACCGTCCGGACCGTCTCGTTTACCCACCACATCTGCAGATCCGAAATGCCTGCGGATTCTGGGGTGCTTGGTTCGCCAATCTGTTTATTACTTCGCTCGGTTACGGCGCGTTTTTCCTCGTCGCCGGTTTGGTCACACTTGAACTCGCTTTGGTGCGAGCTCAAGGAATTGTCTCACCCTGGGTCAAAACGCTTGGCTGGATGCTGAGCTTGCTGGGCCTGACGACCTCGTGTGCCTATCTCTTACCGGGCTCGGCGTTGACTCCGGTGATTGGAGCCGGCGGTTACGTGGGCGCACTCTGCCGGGGCTTTCTCGGTCAGCACTTTGCCACCACTGGCGGCATGATCATCACAGCCACCGTGACCCTCGTCGGGGTGATGATGTGGACTGAGTATCTCGTTTTTCGAGCTGGTCGCCTGATGTTCGCACCTGCCCTGGTCGCTGCCTCGCGCTTGCTGCCTTTCGGGCTGCTCTACCGGTTCTTCACCTGGTTTAACGGCGTACGAACCGCCGCCGCGCCCCGCCGAACCGATCTCGATTCGGAGGAACTCGATTTGGAACAGGACGAAGGCGAGGAGCTCGCCTCGCCTCCCAATGTCAAGGTTAAACAGTCACCTGCAGCTGCCGAACCCAATCCTACTCCCGGTCGGATCGTCGTCCGCGACCGCAATGCTCCAACCGATATTGGCTCCCAGCCACCAACTCCGGCAGTGGCCGCTGCCCTGCCCGCTCTGGCTTCCTCTGCGACTGACGAACTGGATGATGAATTAGAAGAGGCTGAAGAGGACGAGGAGACACTCTCCGACGAAGAAGTACAAGCGAAAGCCGAGCCTGAACCAACTCCGCGCGTGCATGCCAAGCCTCACTTTGCAGTCAAGTCAGCGGCTCCGCCCGTTCCGGTCAGCGAGCGGGATGCCGTGATAAGTCAGCTGAACGCAGCCGCCGATGCCGAAAGTGGAGTCGAATACGAGCTTCCCAAGCTGGACTTGCTGCTCAAAAGCGACTCGGTTTGCTTCGACGACCAAAAACGGGAGGCCTTGGCCAAGGCCGAGGTGCTGGAGCGAACATGCCAGGAATTCGGCTATAACGTGCGCGTGGTCGAAATCGAAACCGGCCCGGTCATTTCGCAATACGAAATTCAGCTGGAAGCAGGACTCCGCCTGCAAAAAATCACCGCTCTCGCGGATGACCTCGCAATTGCGCTTCGCGTGCCCAGCGTTCGCATCGTCGCTCCCATCCCAGGGAAGAACACGGTCGGCGTCGAGGTGCCCAACGAAACCCGGCAAGTCGTCCGGCTCCGGGAGGTAATTGAACAAAGTGAAGCAAAGACGCGGAAAATGAAGATTCCGCTCTTTCTGGGCAAGGATGCTGTCGGTGCGCCGATGGTTGTCGATCTCGCCTCGCTGCCCCACCTGCTGATTGCAGGCCGCACCGGTACCGGAAAAAGCGTTTGCCTCAACGCGATCATCACGTCCATGCTGATGACTCGCCGCCCGGATGAGGTTCGCATGCTGATGATCGACCCCAAAATGGTCGAACTGAGCGGCTATGCCCGCCTTCCCCACCTGATGCATCCAGTCGTCACAGACATGCGCAAGGCAGAAGCAATCCTCGCGTGGGCCGTCGACAAGATGGAAGAACGCTACGCCTTGCTCGCCCGCGCCGGGGTTCGCCACATCACCAGCTATAACCAGCTTGGCGAAGAAGAACTGATGGACCGGTTACAACCGGAATCAGATGATGAACGCTCCGCAATTCCGCTCAACTTGCCGTTCATCGTCATCGTCGCTGACGAAATGGCGGACTTGATGATGACCTGCGGGAAAGAGGTCGAACAACACATCATCCGCTTGGCTCAAAAAAGCCGAGCCGTCGGAATTCACCTGATTCTTGCCACTCAGAAACCAACAGTCGATGTCATCACCGGTTTGATCAAGTCGAACCTGCCCGCCCGAATCGCGTTCCAAGTCGCCAGCAAGATGGACAGCCGCGTCGTGCTCGATGCGATGGGCGCTGACAAGCTCTTGGGGAACGGCGATATGCTGTTCCTCTGGCCTGGCACCAGCAACCTGCTGCGCGGTCAGGGAACCTATCTGACCGATGAGGAAATCGAATCGGTGACGGAATCGGTCAGTACCGGTGAGCAAAATTTCGTCCACGAGCTGATGCACATCAAGGTACAGGCAAAAGAGGGCGAGGAGGGAGCTGGAGGCTTGCCCAATCGAGACGACATGTATGCCCAAGCCGTCGATGTCGTCATCCGAGAAGGCCGTGGCTCCGTCTCTTTGCTCCAGCGGGCCTTGGGCATCGGTTACGGCCGAGCCGCCCGCCTGGTCGACTTCATGGAACAGGATGGCATCGTCGGTACCTACAACGGCTCCAAGAGCCGCGAGGTCATCATGTCGATCGACCAATGGCAACAGATGCAAGCGGGCTCGGCTGCCGCCGCAGACGACGAGCCGGCAGCTCCACAGATCGCCTCCGCTCCAGGCAGGGTCACCAAATTGGCAGCCTCAACGGCCAAAAAATCGCCGCCCAAGTCGCCAGCAAGCGATTCCAAACGCATGGCCCCGCCGCCAGACCTCGATGACGAGGACGAACTGGAAGAAGACGGCGATGAACAGGATGAACTTTTCGCAGAAGAAGATGAAGACGCCGCTGAATTTGATGCAGCTGACTACGAAGCAGCGGATGAACTCGATGATGAAGAGGAATATGACGACGAGTAGGAACGCTCGTTTCAGCAGAACAAACACCCTCCGGACCAGCGGGGCTTGTTACTGCCCAGCCGCGAGCACTCCAGCATCCGGCAGTTCGACGTCTGGTAACCTTCGTCACGACCGCCTCGAGGGCTGCATGGACTTGGCCTCAGCCGGATGACTCAACGTCCTGCGTCGATTCCCAATTCCTTCAGCGTGCCAGAATCGTAATTATCCACGTCTGAAATTCTCAGTTCCGTCGCGAATCCCTCTCCAGGAACGACCATGATCTCGGCATTCAAGTCCGCTTGTTCGGTGCGAACGTTGTGATGCCGTGCCAATTCCAACACGGCCAGAAATACGCCGATCATCGAACTCTTATGCATCCCGGGCTCAAACAGCCCAGAGAATGGAAGGCCACCCCGCTCGACCAACAGGCCATGAATGCGCCGCATGTAGACCTGGATCGGAGTGTCATCATAAAAAATCTTCTCCGGCTGCGCCCGCCGCTGCTCCCGCAAGACTCGCCCAAACGCCGAAACCAGGTCCCATAACTCCACCGCCTGAATCGGTTGCTCAGCCAAATCGATGGCTCGGGGCGGCAAATCATCCTGCAACCGGGGATAACGCTGCTGCCAAGAAGCAGCCTGCTCATCCAACAAAGTGGCGACGTCGCGAAACTCCTTGTAAAGGAGCAGTCGAGCCACCAAGTCTTCCCGGGGATCGAGATCATCCTCCTCGGCTATCTCTTCCGGTGGACGCGGCAACACCGACCTTGACTTCAACTCAACCAACCGGCTGGCAACCTCGACGAAGTCGCCAATGCTGTCGAACTGAATCTCCTGCAGGACCTCCAAGTAGGCCAAAAATTGGCCCGTTATTTTCGCCAACGAGAGTTGGTTGACATCCACTTCGTTCCGCCGCACCAGAAACCAAAGCAGGTCGATCGGACCGCGGAACTCAGTTAATTCAATTGCAAACATCAGGTTCACCAACTGGCACCAAAAGCCTGAGGCGACAAACACGCTCGGTCACCTCAGCGAACTCAAGGTCACCTCAGCACACTCAAGGTGCCTAAGTCGCACCGAAATTCACCCGGCCTGACACAAGCCGGTCCACAAGTGTCGGACCAGCACTCCCAAGGGGCAAGGTCAGTTCTCTTCGGAGCACCCTATCGCTGGGAACTTTTTTCGAGTCGCAAGTTCCATTTTTCGCCGCTTTCACAGTCCATCCCGCAGCGCGAAAATTTAATCCTTGACGAAGGAAGCACGGTCGTTTCGATTGTGCCACCCTTGCAATTTGAGACAGCAGCCTTCCTTTGCCAAGCCGCAAATTTTACCAGAATTCCCCTGCCAGCCTCCAAATAATGTGCCGATATCTTCCCTCGTCGGCCCAAAGCCCCCGCCTTTCCAATCCTTCCTGCCCGCTCGTCCCGGACAGTACAAGCCCAAGGAGCAATTGCCGATCATGCGGCAAAACAGTGTAGAGATTCAAAGCCTGGTTGAACTACGACAGTTTGTTTCTCGCACGTTGTGTCAAATCAATGATTTTGAAGAGGGAATCTTCCAGGTCACCGAAAGGGTCCTGCTCAAATGCGGAGAGTGTTGCGGAATTCTGTTCTGTTTGCACGGCCCCCGCAGTGTCCGCCTGACAGCGGTCTGGGAGACGATTACCAATTCGATCAACTTTTATGACTCAACCGGCGAGAAAATCCAGAAGACCATTCTGCCACTCCCCGTGGCGGTCAAGGAATAATTCATCACATCATACCGTGGATTCTCGCTGCGAGGAGGTTGTTCGAATGCTCGTTCTTTCCCGAAAGGAAAGTGAAAAAATCAAGTTAGGCGATTCGATTGTGCTAACAATCGTTCGTGTTTCGGGTGATCGCGTACGCCTGGGGATCGAAGCCCCGGCTGATATGCTCATCCTCCGAAAAGAACTGGACCGGCCAACCGCAGTTAGCGGTGGTCAGGATGATTTGGCGGTTGCTTGACCTGGTCTTCAGGCAACTTTCAAAACTTCTCGGTCCCTGTTGGCAAAACTCGAATCGATTCAGAAAAAAAGGGAGTCTCGACACACGCGTGCGAGACTCCCTTTTTTGTTTTGGTGTCGAACAACTTTGCAGACTCAATCGGCGCGTTGTAAAAAAATGGCCAACTCTCCGGTCAGCCGCCGCAGCGAATCGCGAAACTGCGCTAACTTCTCACCGGCCCGTTCCAAGTCTCCGGCTTGCCCCAGCAATTCCAGTTGCTCTGCCAACGTCCGCGCTTCGGCCGCCCCCAAATGCAACAGCGACCCCCGGAAACTGTGTGCGGCCCGGCGGAAGGCCCGCGAATCACCTTGTCGCAAGGCTTCCTCCAGTAATCGCCACATTGCCTCTTGTTCACCCAGAAACGCCTGAATCAGCTCAGCCAACAGCTCCTGATCGCCACCCACGGTTTCCAGGGCGTGTCGCCAGTCAATCGTACCGCCGCCCCCGCCCGCGACAGGCGGAGGCTCTACATGGTCAAACGGATGGCGGCCAGTCAAGGCATCGATCAAGCGGTACAACTGCTCACGCCGAATGGGCTTAGAGAGAAAATCTGTCATGCCTGCCGCAAGGCACTCTCGGCGAACTTCATCCGTGGCATGAGCCGTCAACGCGATGATCGGCACTTGCGCAGCGGCTGTCTGGCCGCCTCGGATTTGCCGGGTCGCTTCCACACCACCCAAGACCGGCATCTGCACGTCCATCAAGACAAGGTCAAAGTCTCCCGCTGCGACCCGCCTGACGGCCTCAACTCCATTATCTACCAGACTGACAGTATGTCCTTGACGTTCGAGAAGACCAATCGCCAGCTTTTGATTCACAAGGTTGTCTTCGGCCACCAGGATCCGCAGGGCTCGCCGTCTCTCTTTGGGCACTTCGAGACTGACTTGCCTGCTGTTGTTGCCATCAAGCTTACCGCTTAGAGCCTCTTCCAAATCGCGAGGCTTAATGGGCTTCATCACCCGCTCAAAGTCCAAGCCTTGCCCGACGCTGGCCAACGATTGCCCAGAGGTTAGCAACACCAGGCCTACGGAATCGTATTCGTGATGACGCCGAATCGCCTCAATCAAATCCCAGCCATTGCCGTCGGGCAAGGTATAGTCAATGACCAAAGCCCGGGGTAACACGCCATCCCGCCGACGTTTTTCCAATTCCGTCACGGCCTTGCGACCGGAATCAAGCGTCAAAACGCGGTAGCCCC
>Ga0164292_10000711_pt1 | contig 26435 bp, 20 predicted proteins | sample GEODES117metaG_FD_111486 | JGI IMG/M metagenome (GOLD analysis project Ga0164292, IMG submission 111486) | Eutrophic lake water microbial communities from Lake Mendota, Wisconsin, USA - GEODES117 metaG | ecosystem: Environmental > Aquatic > Freshwater > Lake | place: USA: Lake Mendota...
GCAACGACCTTGTCGATCAGCGGCTTCTTGCACTCGAGACAACCGATACCGGCCGAGCGGCAACCAGCGGCAGCCCAGGCACGCGTGGGCTCATCCGAATACACTTGGTGCAACGACCAGACCGGGCATTTCTCGGGATCACCGACGTCCGTGCGACGCACTCGCGCCGGGTCTGTCTGCATGGTCTTGAGCTTCTTCGCGATCGAATCCGGCTCTTCGCGCAGACCGATGGTGTTGCCGTAAGACTTAGACATCTTGCGGCCATCGAGTCCGGGCAACTTCGGCGTCGGCGTCAGCAATACCTGCGGCTCCGGCAGGATAGATACGCTGCTGCCCTCGAGGTAACCGAGCAAACGTTCGCGATCCGCAACGGTGATACGCGTGTTGCTCTGCACGATCGCTCGCGCCTGCTCGAGCGAGGCCACATCGCCCGTCTCTTGAAACTTGCGACGCAGCTCGCGATAGATCTTGCTGTTCTTGCCGCCGAGTTCCGCGACGGCCTTTTCCGCCTTCTCCTCGAAGCCGACTTCCCGGCCAAAGAGATGATTGAAGCGACGCGCCACTTCGCGCGTGATTTCGACGTGCGCGACCTGATCTTCCCCGACGGGCACAAAACCCGGCCGATACAGCAGGATGTCGGCCGACTGCAGCAACGGATAACCGAGGAAGCCGTAGGTTGCGAGATCCTTCTCCTGCAACTCAGCTTGTTGATCTTTGTAGGTGGGTACCCGCTCGAGCCACGAGAGCGGTGTGATCATGGAGAGCAATAAATGCAGCTCGGCGTGCTCCGGCACATGCGACTGCACAAACAGCGTGGCAACCCCGGGATTGAGGCCGGCGGCCAGCCAATCGATCACCATCTCGTGAGTGAACTCGGGCAAGCGACTGGTGTCTTCGTAACCCGTGGTCAGCGCATGCCAGTCGGCGACGAAGAAGAAGCAGGGGTACTGGTATTGCAGGTCAACCCAGTTTCGCAGGGCGCCGTGGTAGTTACCGAGGTGCAACTGACCGGTAGGACGCATGCCCGAGAGCACACGATTGGCTTGCGGAAGACTAGACAAGATCACAACACCCTGTTTTTTATGGAGTTTTTCGAGGCGCCGAGCGAATCATCACCGCTGGCACCACGGCAACCCGCGATTATACCGACTCGTCGTCCGGCAAACCGAAAGCCGCCGTGCTTCCACGCCCTCGCCGCACGACCACCGGAGGGTACGCCGCCAAATCGATCACCGTCGTTGGCTCGATGCCGCATGAGCCACCATCGAGCACCGCATCCACGCGACCCTGCAGGCGCAGGGCGATCTCGTCGGCGTCGTTAAGAGGCAGATCGTCGCCAGGCAACATCAACGTGGAACTCATGATGGGTTCGCCGAGCTCTTCGAGCAGCATTTGGGGCACCGGATGATCCGGTACTCGAATGCCGATGGTGCGGCGTTTCTCGTGCTGAAGCCGGCGTGGCGTTTCCTTGGTGGCCTCCAGCAGAAACGTGTACGGCCCGGGAGTTGCCGCTTTCAGTAAGCGAAACTGCGGTGTATCGACGCGTGCGTACTTCGCGATCTCGGTCAGATCACGACAGACCAGTGTGAAGTGATGATGCCGATCCGCCTCGCGTATGCGTCGAACGCGCTCCAACGCGTCCTTATCACCGATATGACAGCCGAGCGCATAGCAGGAGTCGGTTGGGTACGCGATAACCCCGCCCGCACGCAACAGATCTGCCGCCTGCTTGATGAGGCGACGTTGCGGGTTCTCGGGGTGAAGGTCAAAGCGTTGCATGCCACGAGTATGATACCGGCATGACGACTCGCATCGACCGTTTACGAACTTGCTTGCAAGAAGCCTTGCAACCGGAACTGCTGGAACTTCGCGACGATAGTGCCTTGCACGCAGGCCATGCCGGCGCGGGCTCAGGCGGTCATTTTCACGTCACGATCAGTTGCATGCAGTTTGTCGGATTGCCGCCGCTGCGCCGTCATCAACTCGTCTATCAAGCGGTAGCGCACCTGATGCAAACGGATATCCATGCCCTGTCCATCGACGCCCGCTTGCCCTCATAATCCACCCCTCCATTCTGACCGAGACCGTTCACATGAAGATTTCTCGATTTCTGACCGTCGCCGCCGTCGGCATTGCCCTCGCCGCCTGCCAACCGAAGGGTGATGCAGCCGACGCGGCCAACGAGGCCGCCAAGAAACCGGTTGCCACGATCAACGGCAAGGCCATCACGCAGGGCACCTTCGATGCCTTCGTTCAGTCGGCCACGGGTCGACCGGCCTCGGATCTCGATGCCGAGCAGCGCAAGCGTGCGCTCGACTCGCTCATCACGATGCACGTGGTGGCCGGGCAAGCGCAGAAAGACGGTCTCGACAAGGAAGGCGCCCTCGCCGCCGAGCTCGAGTTGATGCGTCTGAATATGCTGCAGCAGGCTGCCGCCGAGAAATACCTCAAAGACAAGACGCCGACGGACGAAGAACTCAAAGCCGAGTACGACGCGCAGGTTGCCCAAATGGCACCGAACGAGTACCGGGCACGCCACATTCTCGTGCCGACGGAAATCGCTGCCACGCAGATCCTCGAGCGTCTCAATCGCGGCGAGAAATTTGAAACGCTCGCCAAAGATTCACTCGACTCATCGCGTGATCGCGGCGGCGATCTCGGCTGGTTCAGTCCGGCGAGCATGGTGAAGCCGTTCGCCGATGCCGTGATGGCGCTGAAGAAGGGCGAGACGATTGCCAAGCCGGTACAGACGCAGTTCGGCTGGCACGTGATCCGCCTCGATGACATCCGCCAAGTCGAGCCGCCGCCGTTCGAGCAAGTAAAAGCGCAGCTCAACCAAGCGGTGCTCGCCAAGAAGTTCCGCACGTACAGTGAAGAGCTCGAGAAGGCCGCCAAGGTCGAGCGCAAGCTCGAAGAAGCCAAGGCCGACGAGAAGAACGAAGAGAAGAAGTAAGACTCGAGTCGTTTCGAGTACGAATCAAGGCCGCCGGAGAAATCCGGCGGCCTTTTTCGTTACAGATCACCCGCGAGACGCGCGCTTAGGGCGCGCGCTTTTCCCGCAGTATGGTCAGCAAGGCCTGCTCATCGAGCACGGTCACACCCAGCTCACCCGCTTTGCGTAACTTCGAACCGGCATCGCTGCCGGCCACGACGTAATGAGTCTTGCGCGACACACTACCCGACGTTTTTGCGCCCAGTGCTCGCAACGCCTCTTCGGCCTCTTCTCGCGACATCGCTTCGAGTGTCCCGGTCAGCACGAAGCTCAAGCCCGCAAGCGACTGCTCGCCCGCCGGCTGCATCAGCGGTGCGGGCCAACTCACACCCGCAGACTGCAGATCGATCACGAGCTTGCGATTGAGCGGATCGGCGAAAAACGCCTGAATATGCGCCGCGACCACGGGTCCGACATCCGGTACTTGCTGGATGGTCTCGAGATCGGCATCCATCAAAGATTCGATGGCACCGAAGTGCTGCGCGAGTGCTGAGGCGGTCGCCTCGCCTACTTCACGGATACCGAGCGCGAACAGAAAACGCGCCAGCGTCGTGCTCTTCGAACGCTCAATCGCCGCGAGGATATTGTCCGCCGACTTCGTGCCCATCCGCTCGAGCGCGGCCAATGCAGATTGGGTCAAAACAAAGAGATCCGCCGGCGAGCGCACGAGATCCGCCTCTACCAGTTGATCGACCAACTTCTCGCCGAGACCCTCGATATCGAGCGCCCGCCGCGCGGCGAAATGACGCAAGCGCTCCTTGCGCTGCGCACTGCAACGATACCCCCCCGTGCATCGCGCGATGGCCGCATCGGCATCGCGCAACACCGGGGATGCGCAGACTGGGCAGACACTCGGTAATGAAATTCGCCCCGCCTCGGCAGGACGTCGCTCGAGCAGTACGCGCGCCACCTCGGGAATGACGTCACCTGCGCGTCGCACGACGACGGTATCGCCGAGACGTACATCCTTGCGCTCGAGCTCGTCCATGTTATGCAGTGTTGCGTTGCTGACCGTGACGCCACCAACGAATACCGGCTCGAGTCTCGCCACCGGCGTCAGTGCACCGGTACGACCGACCTGGAACTCGACCGCGCGCAGCACCGTCAGTGCCTCCTCGGCCGGAAACTTGTGCGCAACGCTCCAGCGCGGTGCGCGCGAAACGAATCCGAGCTCACGCTGCAAGGCCAAGCGATCGACCTTGTAGACGACGCCGTCAATCTGATACGCGAGTGAGGGGCGCCGCTGCGCCATGTCATCAAAATATTCGAGGCAGCCCTCGGCGCCATGCACTTGCTTCACCTCGGGTGAAACGCGCAAGCCCCAGTCACGCAGCATCGCCAGCACCTCAGTGTGTGTCGGCGGCAGTACTGCCCCTTCCAGTACGCCGAGGGCATAGAAAAACACATCGAGCGGACGCGTTGCGGTGATCGTCGGATCGAGCTGCCTTAAACTTCCGGCCGCTGCATTACGCGGATTGACGAAGACTTTATCGCCGCGCGCCATCGCCTCGGCATTCAGCCGTTTGAAGCCGGCGTTGGAGATGAAGATTTCGCCGCGTACCTCGAGCAGTGCCGGTGCCACTCCTCGCAGCCGCAGCGGGATCGAGCGGATGGTGCGAACGTTAGCCGTCACATCCTCACCCGTGCTGCCATCGCCGCGAGTCGCCGCACGAACCAGATGACCGTTCTCCCAAGTCACCGAGATCGCAAGGCCATCAAGTTTGGGCTCGGCCGAATAATCGAGTTGCGAATCAGAACCGAGTCGCTCTCGGATACGTCGGTCGAAGGCAAGCACATCCTCGCGGCTGAACGCGTTATCGATCGAGAGCATCGGCACACGATGCCGAACCTCTTGAAACTCATCGCTCGGCGCGCCGCCCACGCGTTGTGTCGGGGAATCCGGAGTGACGAGTTCGGGGTATTGGGTCTCGAGCTCGCGTAATTCGACGAGCAGCCGATCGAACTCGGCATCCGGAAGTTCCGGATCATCGAGGACGTGATATCGGTAGTTGTGATATTCGATGCTGCGCCGCAATTGCGCAGCACGTTGCGCCGGCTCGTGACCGTCTCGGTCCGCGCCCATCTCAGCCGTCGCCCGCAGCGGCCTCGCGACGCATCTCGGTGAGTCGCGCTTCGGTCAAGGCTTCGCCACGCGCATCGCGCAACTCGCCACGCAAACGCTGCGCCAAGGTGTGCCCGGCGATCAACAATTTATCGACCGTATCGCGTCCCGGCAGAGGACCTGGCAAAACGGCGAAGAGGTTCAAACCCAGAAAGAGCCCGGAATCCATCGTCGCTAGATCAAAATTGCCAGGCTTGGTGAGACTCGCAGCGCTCAACAACACCCGACCGTCCGACATCGGACGATGGAAGATCTCGAGCTCGCCGTGCTGGAAGCCCTCACCCAGCAGCGCCTGACGCAGACTGACACCCGTGAAACGCTCGCCGTTTCGAGCGATGACGCGCACCCCGATGATGCGTTGCTGCTCGGGCGGCGGCCAATCGAGGCGCATCGTCACCGGTTCGTGAGCTCGGGATTCGGCGACAGTAGGCTCGGTAGGCTGTGGCTGGGTGGGCTGTACTGAGCTCGCGGCCACACCAACCGGGTCACTCAACGTCACCGAGTCGAGCACCGGGATTCCGAGCGACGGCTCCTTGGCAATCGCGGCGTCAAAATCGACCAGAGTCGGCTCGATAAGACGATCGCGAACGTGCATTTCCGGAAGCGTCAGCGAGGGATCTTCACGAACGTCAGAAGTCTCATCCGGTTGCAACAACGGATCGATCGCAGGCGGCCCCGCCTGATGCGCGGCATCTGCTTGACTGGCACGACGTCGCTGCAGGATCTCCCACACGACGATACCCATGAGCAATACAGCTCCGACGAGCAGTAACGCTAGTCGCAAATCCGCCGTTAGCAGTTCGATGATCGCCATTGAATCAACTCGCAGCCAGACGCACCGCCTCATCGACATCCACGGCGACGAGACGCGAGACACCCGGCTCATTCATGGTCACGCCGAGCAGCTGCGAAGCGAGCTCCATCGTGACCTTGTTGTGGGTAATGAAGATGAACTGAACCTGACTCGCCATTTCACGCACGATGTCACAGAAGCGACCGACGTTATTTTCATCGAGCGGCGCATCCACTTCGTCGAGCAGACAGAACGGCGCGGGATTCAGATCGAAGATGGAGAACACGAGCGCGACCGCAGTCAGTGCCTTCTCGCCACCCGAGAGCTGCGAAATCGTGACGTTACGCTTGCCCGGCGGACGAGCCATCACCGACACGCCAGCGGCGAGCGGATCTTCTCCCGAGAGTTCGAGATAGGCATGACCGCCACCAAACAGACGCGGGAACTTGGCCTGCAAGCCCGCATTGATGCGGTTGAAGGTATCTTCGAAACGAGTGCGCGTTTCCTTGTCGATCTTCTGCATCGCCTCTTCGAGTGTCGAGAGCGCTGATGTGAGATCGGTGTACTGACGATCGAGATATTCCTTGCGCTCGGTGCTCTGCTGCAACTCGTCGATCGCAGCAAGATTCACCTGACCCAACTTCTCGATGTCGGTGCGCACTTCTGACAGCTGCACTTCCCACTCGGGAACGGCCGCCTCGGGCGCGAGATTCTGTAGAACTTCGGTGAGATCGAACTGAGTCGCGGCGAACTGCTCGGCGATCGCTTCGCGACGCACGCGGGTTTCTTGCGCGGCCAGCTTCGCTTCATCCATCGCCGATCGGGTCTGCTCGACGCGCTGCTCGGCGCCCTGACGACGCTCCTCGAGTGCACGCAGATCGGTATCCGCTTGCTCGAGTGAACGCCGCGCCTGACCGAGATCGGCTTCGACTTCGAGCCGTCGCGACAGCAAACCTTCGAGTACGCCCTCGAGTTCGAGGATGGGACCCTCACCACCCGCCAGCTCAGACTCGAGTTCGGCCACCTTCGTAGTCAACACCGAGCTCTGTTCGCTCGCGCGCTGGATGCCGACGGTCATCGAGGATTCGGCAGTACGACGCCCCTCGGCACGTACCAGCAAATCGCGCGCGGCAAGCTGCGCCGATTGGGCGGCTGCACGAGCACTCGAGACGGTATCTCGCGCCTGCTCACGCTCGGCATCGAGTTCCGGACGACGACCATCGAGCTCACCGACTCGGGCCAAACCACGTTCGAGTTCGACTCGCGCGCGTGCGATGGATTCGTCCGTCACACCAATCTCACGCGCCACATCGGCCGATTCGAGTTCGAGTCGTTCGCGTCGCAAACTCGATTCCTGCAAACGCGCACGCGACGCCTCGAGTTGACCCAGCAGATCGGCATGCTGTCTATGCGCTTGCTGGATGCGGCCTTGCACCGAGTCACGTTCGGACTCCGCAACACCAATCGCGGTACGCGCCGTCTGTAATGCCGCTTCGACCTCGCGGTATCTCGTTTCGGCCTGATCGAATTCGCCACGCAAAGTCTTTAAACGCTGTTCGCGCTCGATGACACCCGAGTGCGGATCTCCGCCGCGGGCCACGCGCAACCAGCCACGACCGACCCACTCGCCGTTGCGCGTGATGACGGACTCTCCGCGCTCGAGAGATCGACGCATCGCGAGTGCAGCACCGAGACTATCGGCGACACGCACGGTAGCCAGTACATCCAGCACCGCTTCGGGACCGTTGGCCTTCGAGGCCAGCCGATCACCGTTTGCCGAACTCGAAGCGATACCGCCTTCGAAAATGGCCAGCTGCGCGCCCTCGGCTGCGCCTAACGTATCGAGGAGGGAGTCGAGGCCATCCACGCACACCGCTTCGAGGTAGTCGCCGAGCACGGTCTCGACCGCGCGTTCGAATCCACTGTCCACCGACAGCAGTTCCGCCACGCGCTTACGATCGGCGAGACCAGCGGACTTCAACCAACTACCGGCTTTCGAATCTGCCTGGCCGAGTGCCGCTCGCTGCAGCGCTTCGACCGACATCATTTCGGCACGAGCACGCTCGCGATCCGTCCGGGCGCCCTCGAGTCTCTCTTCCAAAGAGAGTTGCTCGCTGCGCAACCCCTGCACCTTGGCGAGCGCTTCGTTGAGGCTACGCGAGAGGCCTTCAGCGGTCGTGCGAGCCTGCGACTCGCGCTCACCGAGCTCGAACAACTGACCTTGGCTCTCTTGAGCCAGCAAGGCATCGCGCTCGACGTCGAGCCGATCGCGTTGGGCGCGCAAGCGACGCAGTTGATTCTCGAGTTGCTCGATACGAGCGCGCTCGACCTGCACCGTTTGATTGACTGAACCGAATTCGCTGTTGAACGCTTCCCATTGCTGCTGCCACGAGGCGAGCGACTGCTCGGCCGCTTCCAGTGCGGCTGCAGCCGAACGCTCGGCTGCTTGCGCTCGCTCGAGATCGGGTGCTAGTCGCGCAAGCTCATCGCGGATGGCGAGCAATTCCTGTTCGTCACGCGCCATCTGCGCCGATAACGCCTCGAGAGTACGACGCGAATCGGCCAGATCCGCCCGCTTTCGATCACGCGTCTCACGGGCGAATTGAATCTGCTGCTCGGTACGCGAAATATCGGCACCTACAGAATAAAAACGCGCCTGCACTTGCGAGAGTGCATCGGTCTGTTCGGCGTGATAGCCGCGCTGCGTCTCGATCGCCGCCTCAGCGGAGCGCAGATCGGCGAGCGCTGCCTGCATGGCGAGCTCTTTCTCTCGCACCGCCGAATCGTGCACTTCGGCGCCGCTGTCGAGATCGCGCAAACGCAAGGCGAGCAACTCGGCCGTGAGGCGTCGCTCCTGCTCTTTGAGAGTTTGATACTTGCGTGCGCTCGCTGCCTGGCGCTGCAGGTGCCGAATCTGCTTGTCGACCTCGTCACGCAGATCCTGCAGACGTTCGAGGTTTTCACGCGTATCGGCGATGCGACTCTCTGTTTCCTTGCGCCGCTCTTTGTATTTGGAGATTCCAGCGGCCTCTTCGATGAACGCGCGCATCTCGTCGGATTTCGCCTCGATCACGCGCGAGATCATGCCTTGCTCGATGATCGCGTAACTGCGCGACCCCAGACCCGTACCGAGAAATAGCTGCGTGATGTCCTTACGACGGCAACGCGCGCCGTTGATGAAATATCCACTCGAACCATCGCGCGACACTTCGCGACGCAGCGATACCTCGGCATACGCGGCATAGTTGCCACCGATCTTGCCGTCGGAGTTATCGAACACGAGCTCGACCGACGCCTTGCCGACCGGCTTGCGCGAACTTGAACCGTTGAACACCACATCGGCCATCGAGTCGCCACGCAAGTGCTTGGCGGACAATTCACCCATCACCCAACGCACGGCATCGATGACGTTGGATTTGCCGCAGCCGTTCGGGCCCACGACGCCAGTGAGGTTACTCGGGAAGGAAACGGTGGTCGGATCGACGAACGACTTGAACCCGGCCAACTTGATCTTGGTCAAACGCATCTTGTGAAAATTCTCCGCGGTGACTGACCACCGCCTGCGGTCGCTAGTGTAAATTAATCGGCTTCATATCGTCGTCACATCCGGCCCGTGAGTAAGCTTCCATGACCACCCTGCCCTCAACCCAAGTTGACACCTTTCCGAATCCGCAACCGGAAATCGACTACACCATCCGCATGACGATTCCGGAGTTCACCTGCCTGTGCCCGAAGACGGGGCAGCCTGATTTCGCCACCTTCGAACTCGAATACGTCCCGGATCTCGCCTGCGTCGAGCTGAAATCGCTCAAGCTTTACATGTGGTCGTTCCGCGACCGCGGAGCTTTTCATGAAGCCGTCACAAACGAAATCGCTGACCATTTGGCCGGCGCGACGAAGCCCCGGTTCATGCGTCTGACAGGCAAATTCAATGTTCGCGGTGGCGTTTACACCACGGTTATTGCCACTCGTCGCAAGGCGGGCTGGGTGCCGGAACCGGCAGTCAATTTGCCCTGAACATTGGGCTGCACCATCTGAAAGTTTGCCGGTATACTCCCGCGTCCCGCAGAGCCCCTTGAGTTAAGGAGCGCCTGATGCCGGCTAAGAAACCCGCGGCGAAAGCTGCGAAGAACGTCAAATCCGCGACCCCCACTGCGCGCAATAAAGCATCGCCGTCGGTCGCCTCGAACTCCGCGAGCAAAACCTTGCCCAAGAAGAAAACCGGCAAAGCCACCGAATCGGCAGCTGCCGTCGAGACCACCGCAGTCGTGCAGCAAGCGACTGAGAGCGCGCCTGCCAAGCCCGCCCCGGCCAAGAGCAAACCGACCGGAATCACGGCGACTTTCGTGCAGCGGAACCCGCGTCCGATCGTACCCGTTCAGACCGACGGGGATGACGACGAGAACAATCTGCTGGCGGGTCCCCGCAACGTACAGCCGTATATCGCCAAACGCGGCGAGCAATACATGAGCCGCGAGCAGCTCGATCACTTCCGGCAAATACTCGAAAGTTGGAAGCGCGACCTGATGGTCGAGGTCGACCGCACGGTGTCGCACATGAAGGATGAAGCGGCGAATTTTCCCGACCCGAACGATCGAGCCACGCAAGAAGAAGAGTTCAGCCTCGAACTGCGCACGCGCGATCGCGAACGCAAGTTGATCCGCAAGATCGAAGAGGCGCTCAAGCGCATCGAAGACGGCTCGTATGGCTATTGTCTCGAGACCGGTGAAGAAATCGGTATCAAGCGCCTCGAGGCGCGGCCTGTTGCGACCCTCAGCATCGAGGCTCAGGAACGGCGTGAGCGTCGCGAAAAGCAGTACGGCGATCGCGACGATCGTTATCGCTAAGTTGTGACGCACGGCGCTACAGCGCTGCCCTACGTCGGTCGTTTCGCCCCCTCGCCCACGGGCCCGCTGCATGCGGGTTCTCTGCTCGCCGCCGTTGCAAGCTGGCTCGATGCTGCGCATCGATCAGGCGAATGGTTACTGCGTATTGAAGATCTCGACTCGGCACGCAGCCGAGAGCAATGGCGACGATCGTTCCGCTCCGATCTCGCGCGTTTCGGCTTGCGGCCGTCGCGGGAGCCTGTCCTTCAATCTCGGCGAATCGCCCTCTACGAAGATGCCATCGAACGGCTTGGCGCCAAGCGCCTGCTATTTCGTTGCGCCTGCACACGACGCGAACTCGCCGCCGAGGGTGAGCCCTGTTGCCTTCGAGATTGCCGCCATCGTGAACTCGACCCGCGCGAATCGGCACTGCGAGTCGACCTTGGCACACTGCCGACGATCACCGTGCAGGATCGAAGCCTCGGCCCGATTGTTTTCAACCCGAAAATCCATCGGGATGTCGTAATCCGACGACGCGACGGCATCATCTCGTATCAGCTCGCCGTGATCGTCGACGACGCCCTGCAAGAGGTCACGGATGTGGTGCGTGGCGCAGACCTACTGCCGAGCACTGCGTGGCAAATCGCGCTGCAACACGCGCTGGATCTCCCCGCGGTCAACTACCTGCATTTACCGGTGCTCGTCGAGGCGGACGGCAGCAAGCTGGCCAAATCGCGCCATGCGGCTCCGGTGAGTGCAGCGGCGATCATCCCGGCCTTGCAGCAAACCCTGCGATGGTTGCGACAAGACTTGCCATCGCCCGAAACGACACAGCCCGACGAATGGCTCCGTCGGGCTGCGTTGAGTTGGGATCCGGCGCGATTCGCCGGCATCACCGAGATGGCGATCGAGAACTAGCGCTCCTCGACGTCCTTCATCGACAGGCGCACGCGGCCCTGACGATCCACCTCGAGAACCTTGACCTTCACGACATCGCCCTCGTTGAGCTTGTCCGAGACACGCTCGACGCGCTCGTTCGAGATCTGCGAGATGTGCACGAGACCATCGCGACCCGGCAGGATCGTCACGAAGGCACCGAAATCCATCAAGCGAGCGACACGACCCTCGTACACGCGACCCACCTCGACTTCCGCCGTGATGAGTTCGATGCGGGCCTTCGCTTCGCGACCGGCCGTACCGTTGACCGAGGCGATCTTCACCGTGCCATCGTTTTCGATGTCGATGGTCGTTCCGGTTTCTTCGGTGATCTGACGAATGACCGCACCACCCTTACCGATGACGTCGCGGATCTTCTCCGGATCGATCTTCAACGTGATGATGGACGGCGCCCACTCCGACATTGTCTGCCGCGGCGACGAGAGAACCTTGTTCATCTCGCCGAGGATGTGCAATCGACCGGCCTTGGCCTGTTCAAGAGCGACTTTCATGATCTCAGGCGTGATGCCCTCGACCTTGATATCCATCTGCAAAGTCGTCACGCCCGTTGCGGTGCCCGCGACCTTGAAATCCATGTCGCCGAGATGATCCTCGTCACCCAAGATGTCGGTAAGAACCTTGTAGCGACCACCCTCGAGCACGAGGCCCATGGCAACACCGGCTACCGGCGCCTTCAACGGTACGCCAGCATCCATCATCGCCAGTGAGGCGCCGCAGACCGACGCCATCGACGAGGAACCGTTGGACTCGAGAATCTCCGACACCACGCGGATCACGTAGGGGAACTTCTCCATATCCGGCATGACGGCCTGTACACCACGACGGGCGAGATTACCGTGACCGATCTCGCGACGCTTCGGGCCAGACATCATGCCCGTCTCACCCACCGAGAACGGCGGGAAGTTGTAGTGCAGCATGAACGGCTCGCGACGCTCGCCTTCGAGCGCATCAATGATCTGCGCATCGCGGCCCGTGCCGAGAGTCGTCACGACGAGAGCCTGTGTCTCACCACGAGTGAAGAGCGCCGAACCGTGCGTACGCGGCAGCACGCCCACCTTGATCGTGATCGGACGAACCGTCGTGGAATCGCGACCGTCGATGCGCGGCTCACCATTGAGGATGCGCTCGCGAACGATCTTGCTCTCAAGCTTGAAGAGTTGATCATCGATCTGATCAGCCGAGAACTTCGGCGACTCGCCCGCGGTGAGCTGCTCGATGACCGACTTCTTGATCTCGCCGACGCGACCGTAACGCGCCTGCTTCTCGATGATGCGATAAGCCTCAGACAGCGGCGCGTGCGCCACATCGGCCACTGCCTTCTCGAGCTCGGCCGTGGTCGCACTTGGCTTCCACTCCCAACGCGGCTTGCCGCATTCTTTGACCAGCTCGTTGATCGCCTGGATGGCGACCTGCATTTGCTCGTGACCGAACACGACCGAGCCCAGCATGACCTCTTCCGAGAGGCCATTGGCTTCCGACTCGACCATCATCACGCCGTCCTTAGTGCCGGCGACCACGAGGTTAAGAGCCGAGGCCTTCAATTCTTTGGCCGTCGGGTTCAGTAGGTACTTGCCATCCTGATAACCCACGCGAACGGCGCCGATCGGCCCGTTGAACGGAACACCCGCCAACGCGAGCGCAGCCGATGCACCGATCATCGCCGGAATGTCGGCGTCGATTTCCGGATCGAGCGACACTACGGTCGCCACGACCTGCACTTCGTTGTAGAAGCCGTCCGGGAAGAGCGGACGAATCGGGCGATCGATCAGACGTGAGGTCAGGGTTTCCTTCTCGGTCGGGCGACCCTCACGCTTGAAGAAGCCGCCCGGGATACGGCCGGCCGCGTAGGTCTTTTCCTGGTAGTTGACCGTCAGGGGAAAGAAGTCGCGGCCCGGAGCCGCTTGCTTGGCAGCGACTGCGGTGCACAGCACCACGGTGTCGCCGAGCGAAGCCACGACGGCTGCAGAGGCCTGACGAGCCATCTCGCCCGTCTCGAGCTTCAGAGTGTTGGAACCGAACTGAAAAGATTTTTTGAACACGGTCACGGAGTAACCCTCGCGAAATAAAGGACAGAAGCAAAAAGGCCGCGCTCAGGGGGCGCGGCCTTCGCTGCGGACTGCTTAACGGCGTAGTCCGAGGCGCTCGACGATTTCCTGATACTTGGCCGGCTTGCTGGCCTTCAGGTAATCGAGCAGCTTGCGACGTTGATTGACGAGCTTCACGAGGCCGCGACGCGAGGAGTGGTCACCCGCATGCGAGGCGAAATGCTGGCCGAGACCGCTGATGCGCTCCGACAGCAAGGCAATCTGTACTTCAGGCGATCCGGTATCTGAGGGACCGCGGCGGAACTCCGTCATCACTCCGCTCTTTTTCTCTTGGCTCAGAGGCATTATGAAAAATCCTTTGAATCTTGATAGTTACAACTAGTTTAAGGGGGCGCATTCTACTCATGCGACCCCTGCCTCACAAGTCGTTTGGCAGCGATCCGCCCCACCCCCGCCACGCGGCCAAGGCCGAGAAACCGCGCGGCAGCGTCCTCTAGCCTCAGCACCTGATCCATCGGCGGTGCCAAGCCGGGGACGACGACCTCCTGTCCCTGGCAGATCCGTCGCGCACCGGCTTCATCGAGCCTGACGAGTGGCAGGTGGGCAACCGCCTCGGAGAGCCCCACCAGAGCCAGCGGTAACCCCTGACGAGCGCACTCCTCGACGGTGGCAAGATCGACCATCTGCGCCGACTCGAACGGCGCCACGCGTTCGCGGCGCAGTAGGCTCACGTGCCCGACCGTACCGAGTTTGCGGGCGATATCCTCGGCGAGCACCCGCACATACGTGCCCTTGCCACAGGTCACTCGACAATCGAGGGCGTGGGGCTCCGGCTGACCGACAAGATCAAGACGCTCGATACGAATCGGGCGAGGCTGGCGTTCTACGGTCTTGCCCGCGCGCGCGAGCCGGTAAAGGGGTTGTCCATCCTGCTTGATGGCCGAGTACATCGGCGGAGTCTGTAGCGACTCGCCGACAAAGCCTTCTAGAACCCGTGCGATTTGCGCTGCGTCGAATAGCGGAACAGGCTGCGTCTCGATGATCTCGCCCTCACGGTCGCCCGTAGAGGTAGCCGCACCGAGACTGATGGTGAATCGATAAACCTTGTCGCCTTCGAGGATCTCGCCAGCAAGCTTGGTCGCCTCACCGAGACACAGCGGCAACATGCCGCTCGCCAACGGGTCGAGGCTGCCGACATGTCCGACTTTGTCGATTCGCAGCAAACGACGCACGCGCTGCCCGGCCGCCGTCGAGGACATGCCAAGCGGCTTGTCGAGCAGCAACACGCCGTCGATCGAAATCGGCGTCAAGCGGGATCGTCTTTGTGTTGATCGTCGCGTACCGCGCGATCGATCAAAGAGGTGAGACGGATCGCCTCGCCGATACTGGAATCGAACACGAACTCGAGCCGCGGCGCGTGACGCAGGCCGAGTCGACGACCCACCTCGCCGCGCAGAAACCCCGCCGCGCGCTCGAGACCCGCGCCGACTTCGTCGGCGGGATGTCGATCACCAAACGGCACGAAAAACACCTGGGCTACGCTCGCATCGGGCGAGAGCTTCACCGCCGTCAACGTGACGGTGCCGACTCGCGGGTCCTTGACCTCCCGTGAAATCAACTCCGACAGGACGCGCTGGATTTCCGCGCCGATGCGTTGCTGTCGCGCCTTGCCAGCCATCGCGAAAGAGGAAGCGGGTCCCGCTGCGATCACTCGATCGCGCGGGCCACCTCAACGCGGGCGAAGCATTCGATCTGATCGCCGACACGCACATCCTGATAGTTCTTCACGCCGATACCGCACTCGGTACCTGCGCGCACCTCACCGACATCGTCCTTGAAACGACGCAGCGATTCGAGCGCACCCTCAAAGATAACCACGTTGTCGCGCAACACACGGATCGGATTGTTACGCTTGACGGAGCCTTCCATGACGAGACAGCCGGCGACGACGCCGAACTTGCTCGACCGGAACACATCGCGAACCTGCGCCGTACCGACGATCTGTTCTTTGATCTCCGGTGCGAGCAAACCACTCATGCGTTGTTTGATGTCATCGATGGCTTCGTAAATGATCGAGAAGTAGCGGATATCGGCACCGGTCTCCTTGACCGCTTCACGAGCCGCACCATCGGCGCGAACATTGAAGCCGAGCACCAGCGCCTTCGAGGCCGCTGCAAGCTGGACATCCGAGGCTGTGATTCCGCCGACGCCGCTCGCCACGACCTTGACCGTGACTTCGTCCGTCGAGAGCTTGGTGAGGGCATCACGCAGCGCTTCGGCGCTACCCTGTACGTCCGTTTTGATGACGACGCTGATGACACCCGCCTTCTCTTCCGTCATCTGCGAGAACACGTCGCCAACGGCAGCCGCCTGCTTGGCGAGCTTCACGTCGCGGAACTTGCCCTGTCGATAGAGTGCGACCTCACGTGCCTTGCGTTCGCTCTCGACCGCCAGCATTTCATCGCCTGCATTCGGTGCGCCCGACAAGCCGAGCACGAGCACGGGCATCGACGGAGTAGCCTCGTCGACAGACTTGCCCTTCTCGTCGAACATGGCACGTACGCGACCAAACTCTTGCCCCGCGATGATCGGATCGCCGGTACGCAGGGTGCCGCGCTTAACGAGCACCGTTGCCACCGCACCACGACCTTTCTCGACGCTCGCTTCGATGATCAGACCCGAGGCGAGCCCCGTGGCAGGCGCATTGAGTTCAAGCACTTCGGCTTGCAGCAAAATGGCCTCGAGCAACTGATCGATACCGGCACCCGTGTGCGCGGATACGTTCACGAACATGTTCTCGCCACCCCACTCTTCGGGGATGACTTCCTGCTTCGAGAGCTCGGTACGCACTCGATCGGGATCTGCCGACGACTTGTCGATCTTGTTGACGGCCACCACGATCGGTACGCCTGCAGCGCGAGCGTGCTGGATCGCCTCGATCGTCTGGGGCATGACGCCGTCATCGGCTGCCACCACCAGAATGACCACGTCGGTCGCCTTGGCACCGCGAGCACGCATCGCCGTAAAGGCAGCGTGACCCGGCGTGTCGAGAAAGGTGACCGTGCCTTTGGGCGTTTGCACCTGGTAGGCGCCGATGTGCTGCGTAATACCGCCTGCCTCACCGGCGGCGACCTTCGCCTTGCGGATGTAGTCGAGCAGCGATGTCTTACCGTGATCGACGTGACCCATGACGGTGACGACCGGAGGACGAGGCAACAGCTCGATTTCACCGCCTTCGGCACCCTGCAGACCCGTTTCGATCTGGTTCTCTTGCAGGACCTTGCCCTTGTGACCCATCTCTTCGACGACGAGCAGGGCCGTATCCTGATCGATGGGCTGATTGATGGTCGCCATCACGCCCATGTTCATCATGACCTTGATGACTTCGGTCGCCTTGACGGCCATCTTCTGCGCGAGTTCCTGCGGCGTAATCGTCTCGCCGATGCTGACATCACGCACGACTGGCGCAGTCGGTAGCTCGAAAGCGTGACGCGTCTCGACGCCGACGGCGCTACGACGCTCACGGACCTTCTTTTTCTTCTTCAGGCGCGAGCTGGCATCGGTGCTGACATGCAACTGCTCGCGGCCGTATTTCGTACGCCGATCGCGATCGCTCGCCGCAGCCGGTGCTGGTGCGGCTGCAGACGGCGCAGGACGCGAACGCGCGGCCTCAGCTTGTTCGCGCTCCCGTTGCTCCGCGGCACGCCGCGCATCTTCTGCGGCACGTCGTGCGGCCGCCTCTTCCTCAAGACGGCGGCGGTTCTCCGCCTCCATGCGCTCGGCTTCGCGGCGTTCGTTCTCCTGACGCTCACGCTCGAGACGCGCAGTCTCTTCGGCTTCGATACGCTTCGCTTCGCTATCGTCACCGCCTTGAGCCTTGGCCTGCTCCTCGAGCACGTCGCGCTTCACGTAGGTACGCTTCACGCGCACCTCGACGTTCACGGTACGCGCTCGACCAGCACTGCCGGCGAGCTTGATTTCGCTCTGCTGCTTGCGCTGCAAGGTGATCTTGCGCGGTGCTGCCGCAGCGCCGGCTTCCTCGCCGGACTGTCCGTGACTACGGCGCAAATGACTCAGCAACTCGAGCTTGGCCTCGTCGCTGATCTTATCGGTCGGTCCTGCCACCTTGATGCCGGCCTGATCGAGCTGCACGAGCAACTTCTCGACCGGAACCTTCAACACCTCGGCGAATTGGGCAACTGTTACGTCTGCCATCTGTCGCGCCCCCCTAGGCCATCAGCCGTGACCCGGGGCGAACCAGTGCTCGCGGGCCTTCATGATGAGCTTGCCGGCTTCTTCGGCCGTCAAACCCTGGATATCGAGCAAATCGTCTACCGCCTGCTCGGCTAGATCTTCTCGCGTACGAACGCCGCGCGAAGCGAGTGCCAGTGCGAGATCCGGCTGCATGCCCTCGAGCAACAACAGGTCATCGGCCGGCAACTGTGAATCAAGGCTCTCTTCGCTCGCGATCGCCTGCGTGAGCAGAACATCGCGCGCTCGGCTACGCAATTCTTTGACAATCTCTTCGCTGAAGTCTTCGATGGCGATCAGCTCGCCCTGTGGCACGTAGGCCACCTCCTCGACGGTCGAGAAGCCCTCTTGGACGAGGATCGTGGCGACGTCTTCGTCGACATCGAGCTGCTTCATGAAGTTCTCGACCAGCGAACGCGCCTCGGATTCGCTCTTGGCTTCGGCGTCCGATTCGGTCATGACATTCAGTTCCCAGCCGGTCAACTGACTGGCGAGACGAATATTTTGACCACCGCGGCCGATCGCCTGCGACAGCTTCTCTTCAGACACGGCGATGTCCATGCTGTGCGAATCTTCATCGACGACGATGGAAATGACTTCGGCCGGCGACATCGCGTTGATCACGAACTGAGCCGGATTTTCGTCGAACGGAATAATATCGACGCGCTCACCGGCGATTTCATTGGAGACGGCCTGTACACGCGATCCGCGCATACCCACACAGGCACCAACGGGGTCGACTCGGTTATCGTTGCTCTTCACCGCGATCTTGGCGCGGATGCCCGGGTCGCGCGCTGCGCCCAAAATATTGATAAGCCCCTGACCCACTTCCGGCACCTCGAGTTTGAACAACTCGATGAGGAACTCCGGCGCAGAGCGCGTCAGGAACAACTGCGGTCCACGCGGCTCGGAACGCACTTCCTTGAGATAAGCCTTGATACGATCCTGCGGTTTGACCTGCTCGCGCATGATCATGTCCTGACGTGACACGAAGCCTTCGGCATTGCCACCAAGATCAACATAGATGCCGTTGCGATCGACGCGCTTGACGACGCCGCTGACCAGCTGGCCGACGCGGTCCCGATAGGCATCGACGACCTGCGCGCGCTCGGCTTCGCGCACCTTTTGCACGATGACCTGCTTGGCCTGCTGCGCGGCAATTCGACCGAAGCTGACTGACTCCATCGGCTCCTCAACATAGCCCCCAGCGACGGCCTTCTTGTCGACATCGAGCGCATCCTCAAGACGCAACTCGCGATCCGGGACTTCCAATTCCTTGGAGTCATCGGCAAAGACTTTCCAACGGCGAAAGGTGTCGTAATCACCCGTCTTGCGGTTGATCGACACACGCACGTCCCACTCTTCGCCATGCTTCTTGCGCGTGGCTGACGCGAGGGCGGCTTCGAGCGCCTCGAAAATGACTTCTTTATCGACGCCCTTCTCGTTGGAGACGGCATCGACCACCATCATGATTTCTTTGCTCATCGTCGTTCGTCCTCTTCCGTTGCCCGCCCGTACGCATCAAGCGACGAGGCGCGCTTTACCCACTTCATTAAAACCGATCGACACATCCTGACCATCGACATCCAGCGTGATGCCCTGCTCGTCCACACCGGAGAGTGTGCCGGTGTAACGACGTCGTCCGTCTCGGGCGACGTTCAATTCCACCCAAACGCGCGTACCCTGAAATCGCTCGAAGTGCGCAGGCTTGCGCAGCACTCGATCGAACCCGGGCGATGAGACCTCGAGGTTGTAGGCACCGGCGACCGGATCCTCCACATCGAGTAGCGCCGACACCTCACGACTCACGCACTCGCAGTCTTCGATGCCGATATGTCCTTCGCGTCCAGCCGGCAAGTCGAGGAAGATGCGCAAGGTGGCGCTACGCGGCGCCGACACCCACTCGATGTCGACGAGCTCATAGCCCAACTGCTCGACCAAGGGTTCGAGCAGGGCGATCATCTTCTCCCGGACTACCGATGCCGTTGCCATAATGAAAAAGGGCCACGAGGGCCCCCTGTTATCGTCCCGCCCCGGCCAGGGGCACAAAAACAAAAAGCCCCTCGGGGGGCTTCAAAAACAAGCGCTCGCGACTCAAGCTAAAAGCTTTTCGCCGCTCCCACGAGACCCGAGGAGCCTCGCGAGAGCGCGATCTTACAAGAAAAGACTCTTTTGCGCTAGTTGGCGGGCGCCGGCGGTAGCCACCGCGCCAGCCAAGCGTGCACCTCGGAGTAGAAATAACGGCTGTTCTCGCCCTTCAGGATCCAATGATTCTCGTCCGGGAAAACCAGCAGCCGACTCGGAATCTGTTGACGCTGCAAGACAGACCAATACTCGAGTGAATTATTGAGCGGCACGCGGAAGTCGCGCTCTCCGACCGTCACTAGTGTGGGCGTACGGAATTGGGCTGCGAAGCGGATCGGATTCTGCTCACGCCAAACCGGCCCCTGCTCCCAGACCGGGCCGCCGTTGTTGATCTCTCGGCCATAGATCGTGTCGCTCGTACCCCACTGAGACTCAAGATTGATGAGCCCCGCGTGACTGATAAGGCAACGATAGCGAGTTGTCGTCGCCTGCAGCCAATTGGCCAAGTGCCCGCCGTAGCTGGCACCGCCTGCGCACTGCCGCGTGGCGTCGATGTAAGCATGGTCACGAATGGCGATATCCGCCGCCTCGTTCAATTCCTCCCCTGCCGTACGCAGGGGGTCACCCTGAATCGTCTGGGCAGCCGCCTCACCGAAACCGGTGGAGCCGCTGTAGTTGGTCAACAAGATCACGTAACCCGGCGCCGCCAGCAAGTGGTAGTTCCAGCGCAGCACCCATTGATCTCGCCACATGGTGTGCGGACCGCCGTGGATGACGACGAACAAGGGATATTTCTTTGACGGATCGAACCCGGGCGGCGTCAGCAGCATATTGTGAATACGCCGACCCTTGGAGCTCGTAAACCAAAAGTGACGCAGCGGCTCGAGATCGAGCTTCGCGAGACGCTCGTCGTCGAATGAGGCTAGCGTGGTGTGCGCCGCTTTGGATGGGTCAATACGCACCACTTGTGGCGGGCGCGTCGCGCTCTCGAAAGTGGCCAGCAGAACAAGCGAGCGACTGCGCTCGGCGATGGTGACATTCGTATATGCGCCGATCGACATGTCGAAGACGAGTCGCGTCGCGCCATCGCGAATCGACGTCACGAACAACTTCTCGTGCCCCGCCTCCTCGGCGGTGAAGTAGATCTGCTTCGAATCCGCCGTAATCGCAAAAGAGGCTGGCGTACGATCGACTTTTTCAGTCAGTACTCGCGCCGCAGGCAAGCTTGACCCGGCCGACCTCGTGATCGCCCACGGGAAAGCCGCCAATCGAGCTTCGTTGTATGCCTTGTCGGTCCGCGGCGTGTATCGCGCGATCAAGGTCTGACCATCGGGTGTGAACGTGGGCGACGACCAAGAATTCACACCGTCCGTCAGGCGTTGCGCTTCGCCGCCCGACACCGCGATTTGCCACAACTGCGAAGTCGTGAACTGGTATGCGGCTGCATTGCGATCCGAGCTCGCAGCGAATACCAACGATTTCCCATCGGGTGCCCAGGTGAAGTTCACACCCTCTTCACCGCCCGCGCCAAAACCGGGCTGCGCAAACAGCTGGGTCGTTGCCAACAGATTGCGCGGCTCGCCGGCTGCCGCACTACCGTCCTTCAGATCGAGGACCAGCAATACGGGTTTCAAATCATCGAGCCAACGGTCCCAGTTTCGGATCGGAAAACCATCGTACGCACGCGCGTTCCACTTCCGAGCCTTACGCTCGGCGGCGATGCGCTTGTTGTCGGCTTCCGTTTTGGCATCCGGAAACTGGCTACTGGCGAAAGCGATGGATTTTCCATCCGGAGAAAACTCGGGAGCCCGCGCGCCATTGACCAACTGCGTCAACCGAATCGCCTCACCGCCCGACAGATCGAGCAAGTAGAGCTGCGTCGCCTCATCCCCATCGCGCCGCGCCGAGAACACGAGCCGCCGGCTATCCGCACTCCAATCGACACCGCTCTCTCCGCCGGCCGTCCCGGTCAGGCGGCGCGGCGCCGGCAACGTACCGTCGCGATCCGCCGCAGTTGCCACGATCCACAGGTCAGACACCTGCGCCTTCTCGTCATAGGCGGGTTCCGTCACTGCGAATACGGCCCAGCGCCCATCCGGGCTCACCGAAGGAGAACCAACCCGCTTCATGAGCCAGAGATCTTCGTGGGTGATCGGGCCAGGCGATGCCGCAGCCGCCGATAGCGTGAAAAGAGACAGACCGAGGGCCGCCGCAACGGCTAGGAGTAGGCGTTTCATGTTCGGATTATGGCAAAAGCGTCCCGTCTTGCGAGGCTCCAGCGGCTCGTTGATAATTGCGAATGATTCTTAACTGCGGATCTCCCTCCATGCGACTTGGCGCCCGTACCCGTCTCTTATTCACCACCTTCGCGGCCGTGTTGATGTTCGCAGGTCTGCGCTCACCCGCGGCGGAGGCAGCCGAGCCTGTTGTCGTTTATTCGGCGCGCAACGAACAATTGATCAAACCGATCTTTGATCGATTCACTGCGGAGACCGGCATCCCGGTGCGTTTCACGACGGCCGATGCGGCGGTGCTGATCGAGCGACTCTCCGCCGAGGGCAAGAACAGTCCGGCGGATATGCTCATGACCGTGGACGCCGGCGAACTTTGGAACGCGGCCAATCGCGGCCTGTTACGACCGACGCGTTCGACCATCTTGGAAGCCAATATTCCGGCCACGCTGCGGGACCCGGGCAACCGATGGGTAGGCCTATCGCAACGGGCACGCACCATCGTCTATCACCCGAACCGCGTCGACCCGCGCACGCTCAGCACCTATGAAGCGCTCGCAGATCCGGTATGGAGAGGCCGTTTGTGCCTGCGTAGCTCGAAGAAGGTCTACAACCAGTCACTGGTCGCGATGATGATCAAGGCACGAGGTGAAGCCGCGACGGAAGCCACGATCCGTGGCTGGGTCGCCAATCTCGCGGCTCCCGCCTTTGCCAATGATAATCAAGTCATGGAAGCCATTGCCGCTGGCCAGTGTGACGTGGGTATCGTCAACACCTACTACCTCGGGCGAATGCTGCAGAAGCAGCCGGATTTTCCAGTCAAAGTATTTTGGGCCAATCAGCGCGGTGACGGCACGCATGTCAATGTCAGCGGCGCCGGCATCACGCGTCACGCCCGCAATCCTGCAGGTGCCCAAAAATTGCTGGAGTGGCTATCCGCTGGCGAAGCGCAGCGACTCTTCGCAGGCTCGAACATGGAGTATCCGGTCAATCCCGCCGTCGAGATCGATCCGCTAGTTCGTAGCTGGGGCAGCTTCACACCAAGTCGCATCAACATCGTCGAGGCCGGTCGTCGTCAGGCCACGGCGGTGCGCGTGATGGATCGCGCTGGCTGGCGGTAATGCTCGCGCGCTGGCGCGCCTCGCTCGTCATTCTGCTGGCCGCAGCACCGGCGCTAGTCGTGTTGGTGGGCCTCCTCGGCGCTTGGCTCACGCCCGCAGGCGATGCCTTACAACACCAGTGGCGCTACCTGCTGCCCGATGCTAGTCGTAACACGCTCATTCTCGTGATCACGGTCGCGGCAGGCGCGGCGCTGCTCGGCACTGCCCTAGCTGCGCTCGTCGCGCTCTGCGATTTTCCGGGCCGCAATTTTTTTTCGTGGAGCTTGCTGCTGCCGCTGTCGATCCCAGGCTACGTGCTGGCAGCGGTTTTCGCAGGCAGCCTAGACTACTCGAGCCCACTCTACAGTTGGCTGCGCGAGCAGCTTGGGTGGCAGTGGCCATCGATCCGCTCGGTAGGTGGCGCCGCCTTGGTGCTCATTCTCACCCTGTTCCCGTACGTCTATTTGATCGCGCGAGTTGCCTTGGAATCCGCCGCTCAACGTTATCTCGAAGCGGCCTCATTACTCGGACGAACGCGTCTGCAGGCGACTCGTGAGGTGCTGTTGCCGCTGGCACTCCCAGCCATCTTGGCCGCCACGGCTCTCGTCGCCATGGAGACGCTCGCCGACTTCGGTGTCGTCGCCGCATTGAATGTCGACACACTCACGACCGCGCTCTATCGTGCGTGGTACGGCATGTTTTCTTTGGTGACCGCGCAGCAGATTGCCGGTTTTTTGGTGATCATGGCCTTGTTGCTACTACTACTCGAACATCGCGCACGCGCATCTCTACGAATGCGTGAGACCGGCGGCGTCGCTCTGCAACGCCGGCGCCTCAATCCGCTGCAGGCCGCACTTGCCATGCTATTCGCCGGCACCATCCTCGGCATTTCCTTCCTCTGGCCTGTCGGGCACCTACTCGCTTGGGCTAGCAGCCACTTCACAGCGGATCTCGATGCCCGCTATTGGGGATATCTCGCGCGTAGCGTTGTATTGGCGGGGCTCGGCGCTTTTTTAATTGTCTCGATCAGCACGCTATTCGTTTACGCCCGGCGTGACAATGTCAGCTGGATAGCCCGCGGCATCGCACCCTTGGCCACTGCGGGTTATGCCATCCCGGGAACGGTTTTGGCGGTGGGTTTGTATGCCCCTTTGACTCAAGCCCTGCCTTGGCTACAAGGAACGTTATTCATTTTGTTCATCGCTTACATCACGCGTTTTTTCGCTGTCGGCCATGCACCCATGGCCACCGGCCTCGCACGACTACCGATCGCACTTGATGAAGCCGCTCTACTTCTCGGTAGCCGCTCATTCGAGCGTTGGCAGAAAATTCATTGGCCTATGCTCAAAGGTAGTGTCGCCGCGGCATTCGCACTGACGTTCGTCGATTTGATGAAGGAATTACCGATCACTTTGCTGACACGGCCGTTCGGCTTCGAAACCTTGGCGATCCGCGTGTTTGAACTCACCTCCGAAGGCGAATGGGAGCGTGCCGCCGTACCCGCAATCGCCCTCGTACTCGCCGGACTTTGGCCACTGAAATGGTTAGCAGGAAGAATGTCTCATGCGACTTGAACTTCGCGATATCCACTTCCGTCGGGATGCCACTGAAATCCTGCGCGGAGTCGATCTCCAACTAAAAGCAGGTGACATTGGCGTTCTTGTCGGCCCGAGCGGCTGCGGTAAGACGACGACCCTGCGATGCATTGCCGGCCTAGAATCAATCACGAGTGGCGAAATCCGAATTGGCGATCGCGTGGTGTCTTCCGTTGATCGCTGCCTTGGCGCCGAGGTGCGTCGGGTTGGCTATGTCTTACAAGACAACGCCCTTTTCCCGCACTTGACCGTCGCGGATAACATTCGCTTTGGCTTGCGCAAACTCTCGCGCGATGAGCGCGAGACTCGCGTCGCCGACATGCTCGCGCTGCTCGGTCTTAGAGGTCTCGAGCGACGCTTGCCGCAGGATCTCTCGGGTGGTCAACAACAACGCGTGGCGATCGCCCGATCGCTCGCGCCGCAACCCGACCTTCTGCTGATGGACGAACCGTTCTCGAATCTCGATGCACGACTGCGAACGGAACTTGTCGGAGAACTGCGCGGCTTGCTCAAGAAACTGGGTATCACGACCTTGATCGTGACCCATGATCAGCACGATGCATTCGGTCTCGCCGATCAATTGGGTTACATGAATGACGGACGGTTAGAACAATGGGATACGCCGTACGATGTGTATCACCGACCCCGCACACGAGCGGTCGCTAACTTCATCGGTGATGGTGTGATGCTGCCCGCGATCGGTAAGGACGGCCATTGGCATACCGAGCTTGGGAATATCGAAGATCCAGCCGCCGACGGATCCGCCGAATTACTACTCAGGCCCGATGACCTTCTGCACGATGACGACTCACCGACGCAAGCTCGTATCGTCGGGCGAGTCTTCAGGGGCGCCGACTTTCTCTACACCGTGCAGTTACCGAGTGGTCTTCGCGTGTTGGCATTGGCACCGAGCCATCACGACCACCATGTCGGCGAGACACTGGGATTTCGTCTCGCCAATGATCACCTGGTCGTCTTTCGCCGCGACTAGTAGCGCGAACCTCGACCCTTTTTATCTGCCTTGATGCGCTTGATAGCCAGCGGTTGGCCGCGTACCACGATCCCGGCTAAGTGCTTCAATACGTGATCGGGGATTTGTGCCGGCAGACGCACGATCGTGTGATCGTCACGAATGTCGATGCCATTAATTTCGCTGCCGTGCATGTCGCCCTCATGCGCCAACGCGCCGACGATGTTGCCCGGTTGCACGCCGTGACGGCGACCCACTTCGAGGCGGAAAAACGCCTGCGGACCCTCGGGGCGACGCGGCTTTGAAACCTTTTGTGCGACGCTTTCGCGCACTTCTTCGGTGGGTTCTGCGCGCTTGGTGACGAACAACGAACGCCCCGACTTCGCCAAGGACGCGAGTGCGGCAGCGACGTCGAACACGTCTGCACCACTTTCTCGCACAAACTCCTCGATGACACCACGGTAGGCC
>Ga0164292_10000712_pt1 | contig 26427 bp, 23 predicted proteins | sample GEODES117metaG_FD_111486 | JGI IMG/M metagenome (GOLD analysis project Ga0164292, IMG submission 111486) | Eutrophic lake water microbial communities from Lake Mendota, Wisconsin, USA - GEODES117 metaG | ecosystem: Environmental > Aquatic > Freshwater > Lake | place: USA: Lake Mendota...
TACCTTTGGTGTGGGTTCTACCTTTGGTGTGGGTTCTACCTTTGGTGTGGGTTCTACCTTTGGTGTGGGTTCTACCTTTGGTGTGGGTTCTACCTTTGGTGTGGGTTCTACCTTTAGCGTTTCAATATTTGTTGGTTCTTGAGTTAATGGAGTATTCTCTTGCGTTATTGTTTTTTCAACCATAATAGATAAAGATTCAATATTTATGTTATATTTGTTACATAAATTATTAATAGTTTCCGAACGGGATTTGTATAATTTTAGTTGCTTATTTAATAGCTCACATTCAGATATTTTTTGAGATAATTGCATTTGTATATTTTTTAATATTGAAACTTTTCGTCCATCTTCTTGTTCTATTTCGATTTGCTTTTCTTTTAAAATAATAAGGTTTAATCTTTCGTTAATTTCCCTTTCTGAATCTATTACTCTTTTTTCTCTTTCTTGAATTTCCAATTTTTTTTTATCTAATACCTCTATTAATTTGTTGCATTCATTTTGTTTATTTGTAATATCTATAATATTATTTTTTAATTCAATAACTGCTGTTTTCATTGATATTATTGTTGCGTCTACTTTGTCTTCAATAATTTGAATAGACATGATTTAAATATATTTGATTAAAGATAATTGAATATAATAAGTATTTATTCTTTATATTAGAATATATGAGTGTCCCTATATTACATAAGGTTTATAGTTTTATGAATAAACTGGGATTTATAGATAAAATACCAAGCAATTTAAATGAAATATCAAAAGATATATACCTATTAAATGATATTCACCATTATATTTATCTGACTGTCTCAAATAATGGTTTAACTATTGAAGAAAAAAAATTTCATTTAAAAGAATTGGGTATTTTTACAGATGACCATATAAACTATATTATAAAAAATAAAAAAAAAATTATAGAACCTATCGAGACAATTCTAAAAAAACGATGGAGTAATAAAGTAACTGTAAAAACTGGAGGTTTTAAAAGTAGGCATCCAACACCAGATATTACTATAACGGATTGGGTTTTTTTTCCATTATGGTCAATTGAGAATGCGCCTTTAATAGGACCTTTCTTTGGATCACCTTTGGATTTTATAAGTATAACATTGGCTAATATGGATATATTAGTAGATAATATGACCAGAGTTGCTGAAAGTATACGTGATCCATTATTACAATCAGCAATGTCTGTTTTTTCAGTAAGCACCGCTGGTGTAGGATTAGCAGTCACTCCTTTTATAATTCCAGTTGTAAATAGTGTTGTTGATCTATTTGTTCATATGATAGCACATTCTATTGATATGATAAATATGTTTTTTAATATAAGTCGTAAAAATTTTGGTTTATCTTATTTATTATTAATGGAAATTATACCACCATTGAATGTGTTAATTGATAAAATAATAAATTATGTTGTTATAATAAATAGATCTTTAAAAAGAAATGTGCGATTTATTGATATGTTTATTGATTATATAGATGTTTATGAAGAAACAATTAAATTATTATTATATCCACAAGCAACCATCTATAGAAATATGAAACCATATAAAGGAAAATTCAATGAAATAATAAATAATATAAATAATATTCCTGTTGGTAATATTCCTATAGCATCAAATATCGCAAATACATTAAAATTTAATTTAACTAATATATTAAAAAAAATTGAAAATAAAATAAATACTTTAATACCAAATTAAAACAAGTAATGATTACTCATCGAATTTTAGAAGCTATATCCAAAAATATTACTGATAATGAGAATAAAGCTGAGATATTACAAATAATAAAAGACTTATTGAAAAAGAAATATAATTGTTATGACGCATTTTTTGATATTTATAAATATATAGGTTATGATATCAAAAAATTATTTAATATTGTTGCCCCATTTGTATTTATTTATTATTCAGATAATCAGTGTTGTAGTTTAATATGGAAAGTTGATAAATATATTGATACAGATGGAAAAACAATAATTGTTCCATCTCGATGTTCCAGAAATAGAATTGATAATTCGTCACTTTATTGTCGAACGCATAATAATCCAAAATCCATCGAATTTTGTAAGTTATGTTCTAAAAATATGGAAGAACCTATATATCATAGTCGAAACTGGGAACATTTTGGAAATATTTTTCAATTACATCTAAGTCCATGTTTTAATGATAAAAACATTGAAAACTGCTATAGGCAAAATTATAGCAAAACTACAGATAATTTAAAATGTGTAAGTTATGCGGAATTTATTATAGAACAAAATAAGAATAAATGGATATCTTATCAAAAAGAAACTATAATAAAACATGATATATCAAATATAAAATTTAATAGTATGCAAAAATTAGAAAAAGATATTGTTATACCTAAAAAGAAAACAAAAAATACAAACAAACTAGTCGAACAACTAAAATTACCTGTAGTTAAAAATAGTAATATTTATATAAATTTAGATGATGAATTGCGGTCAATTTTATGGTGTTTACTTTTAAACCACATCTTCAATAAAAATCCAAAAATAGAAAAATCTATTTCACCAATTACTATATTTGATAAAGAAAATGTTTTACTCTATACAAATGATAAATTTATCTATAATACTAATTTTAAAATAGAGGGTATTCTTCTAAATAATGATATCGCCGTTTTTAAAGATGATTTACAAAATTATGTAAATTCAATAGACATTTCAAAAATAGATGAAAAATTATTAAAAGTATTTATAAAAGAATTATTACAATAGAATATATGATGTCTTATAAAATAAATGTTCACCAAATTACTATAAAAGAATATTTTTTAGATGTATTTAATAGTTTTAAATTTGATAAAAATAAAATACATGAACAGGTAAAAAGGGATTTAACTCGGATGATATTTAATATTAATGGTATTGAGATTAAATCAATTGAGCAATTTTATAAATTTATTAATAATTTAGACCTACCTATAATTTACAAACGGATGATATGGGTATTACCAACACAAGTGTCTATGGTTTATTTTTACTATTATTTACAAAATTATTATAGTCAAATTAAAAATACATATGTTGTGGCTGAATTGGGAAATAGTAATAAATATTCAAATGACTTTATTATCTATGTGAATATTACAAATGATGCTTTTATAAATATTCAATTTATAAAAAATTTTAGAGTTTTAGATACAGGCATTTCATCAATTCCAGCAATATATAATATTTTTTTAGAAGTAAATATTAAAATTGGTTCCTCAAAAATGGTATTCTTTAGATGGAAAGAAGTAACTGTGTAACTAAAAGCATTTTATTCAAGATTTGTCTAATAGAAATATATAGTAATATTTTTAATAAGATATAAAGCATAAATACTTTATTAAAAATAGTGAATTATGAAATCACAAAAAATTACAATAGGAAAACATAATTCTTGTTTTAATTCAAATGAACTAAATAATAATAAAAATAGCTTTTTCATAGAACCATTTAAAACAACTAAAAAATACTTTTCAAACCTAGAAAACATATATTTCTTAATAATTAGCATTTTTCAATTATTAACAATATCTATCTTACCAGCAAATTGGTCACCAACAGGTCCATACAGTACTTCTATTCCTTTACTATTGTGTTTAATAATGGATATTATTGTTGATTGTATAAAATGGATAACAATATATCGTGACGATTGTAAAAAAAATAACACGTTATATAATATTTGGGATTTCAACACAAATAATTGGAAAAATACTAAAAGTATGTATATTTATCCAGGAGACATAATATCTATAAGTAAAGATATGACTATTCCAGTTGATATATTATTAATTGAATACTGTTCAAAAGATTTTTGTAAACTATCTTTATCAAATTTAAATGGTGAATCTAATTTGATTACAATTATGCGAATATCGGATATTCATACAATAGCTGATTATAAATTTTCAGATATTATTATAAATAATAATAATAAAAACAGCATTTTTGATATTGATGGAATATTAACATTTTGTAATGGTGAGCAAATTCATTGGGATAGTCGCATGTTTATGGTAAATGGTTCGAAAATGATATCACAGGGTGGAATAGGTATTGTATTATCGTGTGCTGCCGATTTAAAATTAATTAATTCAAATCATTGTGCCCAGCAAAGTAATAAAAATAATAGTTCAATGGATAAAATAAGTAATTTTATGATGAATACAACTATATACATATTAATTTTAATTGTTATTTCTATTACTATAACTAAAACATATCATCAATCTAAATTAAATATACAAATATTAAACTTGATTGGATATTTTATATTAAATATAGTTCAAAATTGGATTGTTTTAAATGGACTAATTCCATTTTCAATAAAAATTTTGTTAAATTCCATAAAATATTTTCAATCAAAAAAAATCCTATCACAACATAATATAAAAATTAATACACCTTATTTATTAGACCAGTTTAGTTCAATAGAATATGTTTTATCAGATAAGACAGGCACTATTACTAAAAATAGTCTTGAATTAATGACTTTAGTAGATTTTGATAGCAATATTTACAATCTGGAAGAAACTACCAAATTAATACCAAAAGATATACTTAGAGCGTTAGGGTTATCTATAGCATTTGATCAAGGAGAATATTGTACACCTGAAGATAAAACAATACATCAACGATATATTTATTTAAATAGTCAAATTCAATATGTTAATGATGATATTACACTTAATCTATATGGAAATATTGAAAATTATAAAAGAATAAAAATTCACAATCTTGATTTTACAACATTACGACCAATAAGTAGTTCTATATTTTTTGATAATAATGATAAAAAATATTATATATATACGAAAGCATCAATTCAGAAATTACGAGAAATTTTATTAGATTGTGATAAATTAAAATTAGATAGTATAGATAAAATAATTACATCTATAGATCCAAGTTTACGAACCATCGCAATAGGTAAACGGGTTATTTCTTTAGATGAGTTTGAAACATTTAATAGCTTAAATAAAATAGAAAAAGACCTATTTGTTATAAATTTTGAAAAAAATTTAAGTCTTATTGGTATATTAGGAATACAAGATAAATTAATTGATAATATACAAAATTCGGTGAATTGGATAATTAATAATAATATTTCGATGGGTATTTTAACAGGTGACCGTAAAGTAACCGCAATAGCAATAGCAAAACAATCGGGATTAATAAATAATGATACTAATATAATTACGATTGATAGCATTGATATTCTGAGAAATATTTATCTATATAAATCTGAATTAGTAGATAATAAAACTTTGATTATTTTTAATAATAATTTTTTGATAGAAACTATTTCCAATTTTGAACCCAAAAAAATGCTTATCGAAATATTAAAATGCAAACCATTATTATTAGGATATTCATTGACCCCTTTAGGAAAAAAAATAATTATAGACTTACTTGAGGAAGTTAATATTAAAACATTAGCTATTGGTGATGGTTATAATGATATTCCCATGTTACAAGCTGCGAATATAGGTGTGAGTGTATCCCAAAGTATACAGATTAAATCGGATTGTTATATTGATAATTTCAATATTCTAACGAATGTATTTCGATTTTGTTACAAATTTAGTATTCGAAATCAAATGATTGCCCTATTTACCGTATATAAATCATGTTCAATTGGATTTATACTTTCATGGTATCTATTATATTCATTAAGTGAAACCGCATTGTTTACATTTATTATATTTCAAGGATTTAATTTATTATGGTGTTTAATTCATCCAATAGATTACGCATTAAATATTACAAAAGATATACAACCTAATATATTAAAAAATACAAAAAATATTTTAAATTGTTATTCTATGTTATTTTGGATATTTGTAGCAGCAATACATTCATCTATGTTATTTTTTATACTATATGAATTGATGACTACTAAAAGTATAATTACCTATATGATTATTTTCCAAGTGAATACTATGTTATTAAGTTTTGATATATCGTATAGAAGTATATTTTATCAGTTTTTAAACAATATTTTTTTTATGGTATATTTACACTTTTTTGATATAGGTATTAAATCATTTTTAGACATATATGTATATAACATTCAATCGATATTGATATATAAATTTTGTATTATAGTAACACATTTATTAATATCACTATATTACAAAAGTAAAATTTTATGTAATAATATTTTAAATGAAGATAAAATTCAAAAAAAATACATTTAGATATTTTTATTAAATATAATATTTAATATGAATCTAAATCTATATTATCCCATCTTGAATAATTGCTTGGGTCTGTTTGTTTTGATGATTTAGCTTGTGTTGTTTGTATTGATGATTGTGCTGGTGATGGGTTATATGTAGGTTGTATTGATGATTGTGTTGGCTTTGGCGTGGGTGCCCTTTGTATAATTTCTAATATATTATCACGATGATAATAAACATCTTTATTACCACCACTATTAATTTTAAGATTTTCAGGCATTATACATATTTCTTTTTTATCAACTTTCACACACCATCTTTTTGTTCTGTTATTAAAATAACCTATTTCGCACTCTCTTCCATTCAAATCAGGTCTTTCGTTTATTCCAGTAATTCTTGCTGTATAACCTTGTTTAACATGACAGACTTCAAGATTTAAATAACTTATATTATGTGTTTGACCATCTATAAAAACAGGCCAAGTTTTTTGCTCTAAATTAAAATCACCAATTATTTTACCCAATTTTTGATTTAAATCTGTATCTGTAGTTAGACCCTTAATATACACAAGAGCATCTTTTTCAAAAAAACCAGTATCAAATCTTATTTTCCAATCTCTAAGAATAAGTTTTTCTTCACTAAAAATAGGTATTTCAATTATATCACCAACTGCACCATTTTTAAGTAAAACTTTAGTTCCTACATTATACCAAGTGTTATCTATATCAATGTCCTCCATAGAACTCAGAGTTGCACTGTCTAAAGGTTGAATACCATGATCAGAAGGTACATTATCCGATTCAGCAGATTTTGCTCGCATTAAACTGGCTTCTGTTTTAGGTATACTTTTTGCCATTCTGCGACACAAAAAAGATATTATCGTTACTTGATTATTAAATTTTATTATTTGATTATGGGGAGTATTAAAGATATGATATAATACATCTTTTAAAGTAAAAATATTTTTACTGATATTGCACGCATCTTCTAATTGTTTAAGTTTGTTTATATCATAATGTTCAATTTCATGAGTTGTATGATTGTATCTGATTATACCCATATATTCTTCATATTGAACTTTATTTGGATAAAATGTTATTTCGCTATCATTCATTACATCATTTTTTACATGATTTCTAATATCTATTTTGGTTGTAATTCCCGTATCTTTATCATATTCCAATGGTTTTATTTTTGTTTTTATAAATTCTATGCCTTCATCTGATAGATATTTAGATCTATCATTATATTTAAATAATCTATTATTATTAATATAATAACGAATTATTTCGTGAGCTTCAAAACTAGTAACTTTAACACCCAATTTTGCCGTAGTAATAATTGTGCTATTTGTAGGCACGGGGAATGGTTGAAGACCTTTGGATATAATGCCATGCCCAATAATAAAATAGGTATATACATTTTGACCAAGTTTAGGTTTTCCACCTTTATTGTTATTATTTATTTTTTTAGACTTTTTTTTAATATTACTAAAAAGTTTTTTTGATTTTTTAGATAATTTATTATTTGAAAAATTTCTCTTAGATTTTTTCAGCTTTATATTGATTCTGGACATATACACTTAGATATATATATATATATATTATTATTTTTTAAAAATAGTAATATATAATCCATTAGTATGTTCTTACATAAAACATCAAAAATATAAAAAAAAAATATAGTCGAGTAAATGTTAATTAAATTGCGCATTTACCAATATCACAATATTATAAAAATAAAATTTTATGTATATAAGATACAGGTATCGGCTATATACAAAAAAAACACATGTAAATTATTTATTTCTATTTTTCACCAGCAGTACCTTTAGCAAGGGCAGCAGCTTCTTTTTCTTGTTCTTTTTTAACTTTATCTGCTAATTTTTGTTGTCTTTCTTTATCTTTTTTTTCCATTTGTGCTTTTTCCTCTTCGGTCAATGGTTTATTTCTAATTTCTTGTGTTTGTTTTGGTAGTGGTGGTGATGGTGGTGGTGATGAATGTGGTGATGGTGGTGGTGATGAATGTGGTGATGGTGGTGGTGATGGTGATGGTGGTGGTGATGGTGATGGTGGTGGTGATGCTATTGGTATATATGATGGTGGTGATGGATCTTCTAGAATTTCAATTATAGTTTCACGATGCAGATCGTCTGTTATCTTTTTTTCAGATAGAACAATATTTTCACTTTTTATATTTATATTTGGATTACCTTTTGTAAAAACCGTTACCGGCCATATATTTTCACCAGTTGGTGATGTAGTAACAGCACCCGCAAAAGCACATTCTTCACCGTTAAGAATACTGTCATCTACTAATCCTTTAAGAGTCAATTTAGGTATAAATGTTTCTACATTAAATTTCACCGAAGTTATATATAATTTTTTTACAAAACCGATAAGACCGTTTGAAAGTAATACTTTAGTATTTACACCAATCCATTTTTTATCATTATTTAAAGGTAACATTTTCCTAGATACATTTGGCATTAATGCATCAACACCATCATCAGCTGATGATGGAACACTATCAGATTCTTGTGAAAGTCTACGAACACGATCTTGTGTGGGTAAATCACCAACTGAATCTTGGTCAAATCCTCGACACATAATAGGTATAATTGTTATATGATTATCAAAATGAATATCATCTTTTTCATTTGTATCAAATAATATATGCATTAAAGCATTTAAATTAAATTTAATAGCTTGTTCATCATTATAATTTTTTTCTATTTTTTTTAATTTATTAATATCATAGTGCTCAGTTTTGCGTGTGATATGATTATATCGTATAACTCCATTAAATTCATCAAGCAGTTTTGATGTAAATGAAATAGTCATATTATTTACTTTTAACGGAGTTTTGTTTTTATTAATATGATTTCTGAATTTTAATGGGTTATTTGGGAACTTTAGATTAATATTTTGTTCTAAAGTATCAGCATCAGACGTTTTTGTTTTACTTCTATCTTCTTTTTTAAAAAGTCTTTTTTGATCGTTAATATATAAATTAACTATTTCTTTTTCCTGTCCTATTGCAGCGTTCTTACCTGCCTCTGTGATTGTAATAATAGATGTATTTTCTCTAAGATTAATAGGATCTAATTCGCCTGATGTACTACCATGTGCAATAATAAAATACGTGTATTTATTAGCACCTATAAATGGTTTTCCGCCTATAAAAAGATTTCCAACATTTTTGTGCTGATTTAATCTTTTTTTAGATAATTTATTATTTGAAATTTTTCTCTTAGAATTTTTCCGCTTTATATTGATTCTGGACATATTAACTTATGAGTATATATATATATTACATATTTTTTTAAAAAAAAATAGTTATATAAAGCAAAAGCAGTAAATATATACTATTATAATAATGATTATTATAATTTTATTTATATTAATCCTTATATTTATATTTGCTAGATTTATAAAACACTTTCATAATACAATTTACTTAAATACAATTAATAATTATTTTCGATTTTCTGATGACGCAAATAAATTTGAAAAATAAGATATTTACAATATTATATATTTTAAATATCTTATCTTATGGAATATACGCATTATATAAATAATACATTTGATAATAATCTTTTTCAATGCGATGATGTTATTGGTGATAATAAATGCTTTTATAGAAGTGCAGTAAATTCACTTATATGGCGTTCAGATTTGGATAAATTAAACACTCCAAAAATGTTAATATCATCTAAAAAATTTAGAACAAAGAATAATTATAATCTAATCTATAATGAATCATATATTCACAATGTTGTAAAATATAATGACACATTGGAATTCCAATCGGATGCTATAATTCAATTAGAAAACAAAATTATAAAATGGGTAGATAAAAATAGAAATAAAATCTATGAACCTCTTGGTTCATATGTTTATGATATTGTTCGTATGACGCATGATATTTCTATAGATGAATATGTGCATCGGAGCCCTGAGAAATCAGATTTATGGGGAGGACTTATAGAACAAATAGCTATAGCTTATTTATATAAATGTCCTATAGTAATATTTAGACCTACTACTTATAATCTTCGTTCAAAAAAAATAAATGAGGGTATAATTAAAGATAATATACCAAATAAAAATGTAAGATTTCAAATAACACAGATTTTACATTCAGAAAAAGAAACAAATTTACCTATATATTTACTATGGAAACGATATGGCCAAGGAATGGATCATTATATGTCTCTTTATCTTAAAGATTTTTCAAATGAAGAACTAATTTTTTCCAATTGTCTTTTATCATAATTTACATGGAGATATGAAGCAAAAGGTAAAATACATTTATAAATAAGTTCATTTTTTGTATCATCTTCATCGTTATATTCATGTGTCTTAAATAACTGTGAATATATAACATCAACCATATCGTTATTTATATTTAAATAATTTACAATTTGCTTTATTTTTTCGTCATTATTTAATGATTCTTTTTCGTTCATAATTTAATATCTATATTATACATATTTAAAAAGTTGTTTAATAAATAAACTTAATAAAGAAATGTTAATAGAAAAAATAAATGTGCATGATGAGTTTTTAACAAATTTGCTTTTTCCTAAGTTTGAAAATTTTATTAAACAACATAATAATAGAGAATCTTTATCAACATTGTTTTATTGTTATAAAATTAATATTTGTGGTTATGTTAATGAAATTGCTCGAAAATTATATAATGAAAGTGATATTAAAAAAAATTATTTTCGTGAGACAAACTATTTTTATTCGACAAAGAGTTATTATATAATTGATTGTTGTGAATTTTATGGTCGTATACTTATGGAATTTATTATTGAATTTACTGAAAATTTATCTGTTTTAAATCAAAAACATTTATTTATACTACATAATTATGAACAACTAGATCCTGAAACACAATATAAAATATCATCTAAAATTGATAGAACTGTTAATTCCTCAATATTTTGGATTACTTGTAAAAATATTTCAAAATTATCTCGAAAACTTTATAATAAGATTAACATTATTAATATTCCCGTTCCTAATTTTAATAATATGAAATTATATCTAATTAAATTTCTAAATAAAATAAATATAAAAATGTTTGAGCCAGTATTAGATAAAATTATACAAATATCTGATGGAGATATTTATAAAGCAGTCTTTTATATTGATATATTTCAAATAGATCAAACGATAATTAATCGTAATTTACTAGATAACGACATTGATAAAATTTTAAATTTATTAATCGATCAGACATTTATTGAAAAAGATTATCATCAAATTAGAGAAATGGCCTTTCAATGTCTTGAAAAAATAGATATGATAAATATAATTTACAAATTAATTAATAGAATAATTTATAGTGATTATTTTGATATTCAACAAAAAAAAACAATAATTAATAATATTGCTGAGATACAGAAAAACGAAAAACCTAATTGTAAAGGTATCTTTATTTTAGAAGCTATTTTAAGTAAAATTATAATTATATATCATAACATTAATACAGATGAAGATGCTAGTTATTATTCCTATTTATTAAATGATAAATCTTAAATTATTCTTAATAAAATACAAATATTTAATACATTGTAAATTAAAAACATTTTTTATTTTACTGTGTATTTTACATGTTACACCATTATATTTCAACTCTATATTTATTTAGGAATTCAATAGTTTTTAAATCCATTCCACCATCTATATTAAAATGGCAACCATTAGGTTGTGAATTTATATTAATATTTGTATCTATTCCTATTAGTGCGCCTAACCAATTGATTTCAATTGTTTTCTCAAATTTCCAATCACTATCACTATCCCAAAATTTTTTTTTAAAAAAAAGACTTGCCTCAACTATTCTATCTTTATATTTTTTTGTAACAGGTTCTACAATAATAGAACTAATTTTTTGAATATAATTATAATTAGGTTTTATTGAACAGTAAACACATTCTTTATCGCGTATCATTATTAATCGATTGGTAATACATTGCGGATTATAATAATAGTTTTTATCAAACATCATAACATATTCTCCTTTACTTTCTTTAATCGATATATTTACATCTTCATTTACTAACCATTCGATTTTATCCTTTGGATAATCTAGATTTTTATACCATATTTCCAATAAATCATTTTTTTCTCTTGATATTAATGTAATAATAGGTAAATCTTCTGGTAATTCATTTAATATTGGTTCATATGGTTCTAATGTAGAAAATATATTATTAAATATTTTTTTAAAATTTTTGATAAATTCAAGTGTTAATTTTGAAAAGTTTTTACGAACAATATCACTATTATTCTCGATTGATAAATGATCTAATTTATCATATATATTATTAGGCGTATATTCAACAAAACCATTAGAAGAAGATAAATATTCATGGTCAATATTTTCTCTAAAAAAAACAATATTACCATGACACATATTTTCTAAAATTAGAAAAGTAATAGGTGTCCCTATTTGAATATAACAGCTATTATCTGTATACATTGTATTAAAATCAAATAAAATATCGACATTTTCTAAATCAATAATATCAAGTAAACAATCATCCGATTTAAGATAGGTATATATTTTTAACTTTTTTTTATATGACCATGATTTAGCAAACATTAAAACTTCATTTTTATTCTCATGATGCATTAGTGTATAAATGTCTATATTTTTTTTAGGTGAAAAGGCTTCCGATTTATTTAAACGTTCAGGTGTAATCCAACCTAAATATTTCATTGATACTGATTTATCCATTATTTCTTTTAATTTTACACCATCTTCATGAATTTTATACAATACAAGATTAATCCGACAAAGATAATCATTCTGATTCCTATTATAAACTTCTACATCAGGTATAAATAAATTATAATTCGACATATTCAGACCTATAGGTGAAATTAAATCTAAATGTATATTTAAATCTGCAAATCCAATATTTACATTTTCGTGTTTATACGTTTTAATCTCAAATTCCGTTTCAATCGTATCCCATTTATTATTGTTTATTATATATTTTATTGTATTTACATCATCAGTTGTAATATTCGTGTTTTTAAAAATATTAATTATCATTTTATAATTACTATATATAATAACAATTATCAACTATTCTTTAAAATATAAATTATTTAATTGATATAAATTTATGTATGAATAAAATTATATTAATTTAATCTCGTTAAATGGAAATAGGTCATTATACATTAAACCTATAAAATTATGTTCTTTTGAGATAGGAATACCAAAACCGCGTGATTGAGGTTTATATTCTAATAGTTTACAAATATACCCTGCTGATAATACATAATTTTGGTAAACTCCAAATGGAGTAATATTAGTATTTGTTGTTAAAAAAAGAGGAAAATAATTATTATCGGCTAATATAGTTTGTGTATCAATTTTATCTTCATTCGTTATTTTATAGTTGGTATAATACAAATACAAATTTGGATTTTCATTTTTAGATTGTAAATGGCAAATAAAGATATTATAAATTACATTTAATTTTACAAGTGTTCCATCATAATGTTTATCATTATATTCATAAATATCATTATATAAAAAACGCACACTATCTTTAACTAGAGTATAATCATTTTGTAACTTTGATGATATAGTTTGTAAATATTCTTCTGGATTTGATTTCCAATTTCCACATCTATTATTTACAATTTTATCTAAATCAGAAAATGTTGATATATTAATTATTCTAGTTGGGTCATCAATTATTTTAGATATATAATAATCTATTGTGCATTTAAACCTTTTTAATTTTTGGCAACAAAATGGAAAATTACTTTGTAACATATCTGGTATATCTTTTTCAACGTATGCTTTGGTTTCTTCATCTAATTCAGGATGCGTATTTTTAAATTGTATATCTATAACTTTTGATATATTTTTATTTATAAATTCTTGTAAAGTAAAATGAATAAATGATTGTTGAACATAATCATTTTCACCCTTATATAATGTGCCTCTATTATTGCAACCTAATCTCCAAAATCCAAGAGATGTTTCAGATTGATATAAATACAGATCAAAAGTTTGACCATTAGGCATTGTAGATATTATTTTAAGAGCGGGTCTATCTATTATTTCATTTAATGGGTTATAACCTACCAATTTAAAATTAATATTATCAATAGTTATATTAGGTAATTCCATATATTATAGTAATTAAATAAAATTTTTATTTAAATTAAATAATTGTATCAGATAACACACACAACAATAAACAAAAAAATTATAAGAATTTATGAATGCTTGAACTCTCTATACATTTACAACTACAAAACCTACTGAATTTACAGCAGAACAACTATATCTGGAATAAATTCCTATTTTGATGATGGTCGTGATGTAGAATATAATTTATCTCAATTTCAAAAATATGGTGGTCACAATAGCTTAATTCATAAATATTCAAAAAAATCAAGCAAAAAATTCCTTCTTAGAAGGGAAACGTCAAGAAAAATGATATAAACGTTTATATCAATATCAAAAAAAAGTATAATTGTAATTTTGTTATTTATTTCTTTAATTAAAAGAATATATGACCTAATATATTTAACATTTGTAGAATAAAAATCATATGCAAATAATTTAAATTGAATAAAAATATTAGTCCTTACATAGTTTTGAAACCTCTAGCAGGTGTCCTGGAATTCAATAAAATCAACCAATTTATAAATATTATGTTGTCTAATACTTAATAAATAACATAATATTATATATTTATGTAAAAAAACAAAATATATATGCAACGTTGTAATGTTTAATTAAAATTATTCTGATAAATAAGGAATTTTATATTTATATTCAATTTTAACATTATCACACTTATATATATCATTTTTTGAAATATAAATTGGGATTAATGATATATAGTACCCTCCTAATGATACAGCAATATGCCATAAGGCATGACCAAATAAATATTTCATAATTACATAATGATCACACAAATTTTCAGTTATTATCCAACTAACGCCTGCTATAGTAATCAAAAATATACCTTTAAATCCATAGTTAAATATAATATTAGGAACATTATGATATTTTATACGACATATAATAAGAAAAATAAGAATACTAAATAAGAAAAAACCAAATAAATTATTAAACAATATTTCATTATGTAGTCCAGTTGTAGCACTAAGAAAAGTGAGATATATAATTGTCGAAAACTGCATAAATTGCGATATAAATGATTTTCTAGAAATTAATAACTCAAAAAAAATATTATAACAATATGTTGAAATATATATCATAGAATATCTATCTAAAAGACCCCATCCTATATAATGTGTATGATGATATATAGATGATGATATACCATTAATAATTAAAGTAAAATATAACATATCAATATTAAATGAATTATATGAATTATAATATAGTCCGAATAGACCGATATAACTAATAAATAACGCACTAATTGAATTTATATATTCCGCACCATTAGAATAGATTGATGCTTCGCAAAAATCATGATCATATTCAGTAAAATCAATTTGAAATAAACTCATTATTATTTATTAATAAACCTAAATACTTATATTTAAATCTAAAATTATACTTTATCAAATAATAGATAATTAGAATGAAACATGTTTTTTCCATCTTTATATTTTTTCATTAGTTTTTTTGATATTGAATAGGTATTTAAGCATCTACTACCTAAATATTTATGTGATTTATCATTTTTTCTATATAAATAATTAATTTTATTATTATCAATATCATATTTTGAACAAGCTGTGTTATTTATCTGCATATTGGCAATTTTTTTATTTGGAATTTTAACAATATCTATATTTGGATTATTAATAGCTCTGGCATGGTTATTATTTATTATTATTGGTATTCTGCGACAACATCTATTTTTTTTACTATTTCTGAAATGTTCAAAGTGGTCGTGATTACTAATTATTTTTCTATATAAAATAGTTAATATTAATGGTATTAACAATATAGCTACTATTAATTTTATCTTATTAGGCATGAAATTTAATGAACATATATCATCAGGAAAAAACATTGAACAAAAACTATATATAAATGCGCGAATTTGAACATCCATCTTTATATTATATAAAAAGATATAAGATAGATGTTTTAATTTGAATATAAATTAAATTACAACGATTAGTTACAACGATTAGTTACAACGATTAGTTACAACGATTAGTTACAACGATTAGTTACAACGATTAGTTACAACGATTAGTTACAACGATTAGTTACAACAACGGCATATTTGTCCATCAAATATACATTTTTTTTTACATTCCGCATCAGATTGTAATTGGTTACAACACTGTTCACATTTAGTCCGACTATTATATATAAATTCTGAAACGTTAAATTTTTCAAAACATGGCCATCTTAATAATATAATTATCAAAAAAAAACCAAATAAAAAACAATATATTTTTTCTTCTATCATTTTAATATATATATATAATAGATATTATAAGAGCTTAATAATATTATGCTTGTATAAATGGATATCTATAAAAATAATAATTCAAATTACCAAAAAATTTAAATAATATATAGAAAACCTTTATTCAAAGAATTTCAATATTTTATTATGTATAAACAGCATTTATTATACTATATATTAAATTTTATTTTTAAACCATCCTTTATTATTTTGAACATAACCACATTTACTAAGATAATTAGAATTACGAATTAAATCTCTGCTAGGCATACCACCCCAGACCCAATCAGGTCTTGCTATTTCTGTCACAAGATGAACTGGATTTTGTATATTTTTGGCAAGACACGGCACTAAAGGAACAAATCTATCAATATAAATTCCAGAAAGTGTATTACATTGTTTTTTTTGACTAGTATCTTCACCTGTTCTCATTTTATTCTCTAATACTGGATTTGTAACTCCCCTACCCATATAAGGAACTGTTTTATATGGTCGTGTATTTAATTGTTGAATATATCTCATATTTGTAAGATTATTAGCATTTCTTAGGTTAGAGTCATCATCAATATTACACCCATCAGTGCTTGACCATCCATAACCATCTCTAAATGTTATAGTTGGTTCACTCATGGCTATATCTCTGATATTTTTAGCAGGACAGTCACAATCTTTGAAATTAGTTACCATATAGGTTGATGTTGAGTCATTTTGTAAATCGCGAGTTGTATTATAACAAGTTTCCTCTCCTAATCTTGTTCGATTATTTAAATTTAATTTATCAGTTTTTTTCATACATTGTGTCGTAGACATATTTATATATATTTAAATAAGTTTTTAATTTTATCGTTTAAATTTGAATAAAAAAATTCATATAAACTAATATATATAATATTTAAATGGATAAATGTTTAACTAAATTTAATGGCACATTACGCGAATTACTAAATGATATTAGATCCGTGAATCCTCAATCATGTGAATCTATTGAACAATTTATGATAACATATAATTTAGAAGATGAAAATTCAAAGGATTATTTTGATTATTTTGTTAAAAATGTTTATCCCAATTCAAAAGAAATTTTAGAAAAAGATGCTTCTCTTGTAGCCAATGTTCAAATTTTAGATAATATTGATTTACAATTTATTTTTAACAACGATGAACACTTGGAAAATCGTGATATTATTTGGACATACTTAAATGCTTTATATATATATGCTCACAAATATTTAGAATTGGTTCATGAGATGGCAAAAGCTCTTGAAAATCCAGATGTTATTGTTAGTCAATTGAAAGAAATGGGTTTTGATGAAAAATACTTTGCTGAACAATCACATATCTTATCCAAAATGGTTGAAAATATACAATCTAAAGCGGATGAAGCTATTAAAAATGGACAGGAACCTAATCCTAATGATTTTGCCCAAAATATACCTCCAGAAATGGAAAAAATGGCGGATAGTCTTTTTAGTGGTATGATTGGTAATTTAGCCAAAGAAATTGCTACAGAAATAGACCCTTCTACATTAAATTTTGACCCTGAAAATCCTCAAGCAATTCTGCAATCATTATTATCTGGTGAAAATAGTAATCTTATGTCTTTAGTGCAGAATATTAGTGGTAAGATACAAAATAAAATGGAAACAGGACAAATTGACCAACAAGCATTATTTAGTGAAGCAGCCTTAATTATGAATAATTTACAAAATATGCCTGGTATGCCCGCAAATATGGGTGCTAATATGGGTGCTGGATTAGACCCAAATATGATGATGAGTATGATGACGAATATGATGATGGGGGCTAACAAAAAAAAAGATAACTCTAAAAATTTAACACTATTGCCTAAAAATCATCCTAAAAGAAGAGGAGGTAATAAATAAATATATTTTTTATAGTATACTTATTTTAATTCCATTATAGGTTGTAACATTGATATTTTAGTGTCTTTCTTAACTAAAATTTTTGATACTATTTTATTTGGCACATCTATATCAACTCGAGAACCAAATCGAATATATCCTAATTTATCTCCAATTTTATATATTTTATCTCGATTTGAAGATAAACTATATATTCTTCTTGTAAAAAAACCAGTATATTGTATAATATCTATATTACCAAATTTAGTTTTTAAAACATGTTTTAGTTGTTGATTATATTGAGAACCTTCAAAATTTTGAGCAAAATGAAAATAACCATATTTAAATATTTCATCTATTTTATAACATTCTATCGGAATACATTGAGTGTGATTATCAAATACCGACAGAAATATTGATATCTTGGTGTTTATTTTTCCCTTTGTAATATTTAATATTTTACCCTGAGCAGGACTGTATAATATATGATTCTGCGTGTTTATAGGTAGGTATTCGGCATTCCTATGAAAATACAATAAAAATAGAATTATTAGTAATAAAATTAATCCTAATATAAATTTTGTTCTAATAAAAGATAATAAACATATTATTACCAATATATAAAATTCTAGATGATTATATATATTATTATTTTTTAAATATAACATTATATATTATCACAATATTAAACATGTAAATATATGTTTTTAATTATATATTAAAAATATACTTATATAATATATTTCTTTATGAAAACAAATGATCTTTTTTGGTTAAATAATCCAAAAATATTAATTGATCCAAATAGGTTAAATGAATTTTTTCCACATCCGAATATGACTAAAATAGAACAATTAAATTCAATTACCAGGTTTACAATTTATTTGGGAGTTTTGCTTGCGTTAATTAAATTAGAAATTAACTATTTATATATAGCATTTACTGGATTTATTATAACATTTTTAATTTATAATAGTAATTTAGAATTAAAAAAAACAGAAAATCTTGAAAAGTATGAAATTTATAAAAATATATCAAAAAATAATAAAAAAACAATTTATGTAAAACCTACTTACGATAATCCATTTATGAACCCAACATTAATAGATATTAATAATAATCCAGAAAGAGAATCATATAGTAAAAAAAGTTTTATTGATAACGAAGAAATTAAAAATGAAATTGAGGACAAATTTAGTTTCAATTTATATCAGGATGTAAATGATGTTTTTGGAAAATCAAATAGTCAAAGGCAATTCTATACTACACCTGTTACAACCATACCAAATAAACAAGATGACTTTGCTAAATGGTTATATGGAAAAAATGAAACATGTAAAGAAAATAATGGGTTTCAATGTATAAATAATAATCCTAGATATTTAAATGCTGAAAGTCGTTCCGTCATTTATTAATAATTTATATATAATAAATAATTTAGATTTATTATTAATATCATAAATATAAAGCATATTATATCTATGATATATATACAGGATGCATTTATTTATTTATAGTTTCAATCAAAATGGAACACATATAAATGTAGATGTGTTAAACCATATATATCTAAAAATAGAAGAACTTAAACATAAACCTGATATTATAGTATTAGGTTTTCAAGAAAGTCGTTTCGGTTTTGAATATTACCTACCAGACTCTAAATTACATAACCGATATGAACTTATACATAAAATTAGATTAAACGGTATAGGTAATGTAGGCATTCGAGGGTTAGGCTTATATGTATGTAAAGCAGAAAATCTGAAAATTCCTATTGAATTTATTGAAGAAAACTGGATACGATTTAATTATCAATATTTCGGCAAAGGGGCTGTATCTATAATTATTAAAATTCAAAATTGCAAATTTCTATTTATTAATACACATATGCCTTATCATTCAACATATAATGGTGGGGGTATTAATGAAAGAATTGATAGTTTAAATGTTATATACGATTACATCATTTCAAAAACAACACATAATTATTTATTTATGTTAGGTGATTTTAATTTTAGACTTCATATTAAAAATGATATATCTAAAAATAAATCAAATATAAATAATGAATCAATAGAGCTTTATTTAAAAAATAAAGCATGGAAAGTTTTATATTATCATGATGAATTATATTTGTTATCATATTTTTACAGTAATTCTTTAAATAATTTATCAAATAGAAAATATGGTGAGGAATATGGTTATGAATTAGAAGCTCCATTATTATCATTTTATAAATATTTATTAGATAAACCTGAATTTTCACCTTCATATAAAGTTTATAACAATAGAAGTGATATTCAAGATATGAATAGTAAGATAATTGAATTAGATAAATATTACTCTCGATGGAATACAGATAGAACACCTTGCTGGTGTGACCGGATTTTAACAGCAAATTATCCAGGTATTGACCGGTTATTATATACATCCGATGATCATATATTAATTAATGCTAGTGACCATTTGCCTGTTTTTAGTTTATTTTTAATAGATAATAAATTAATAGAAGAAAACCCAGATTAGTTTTCACTATTTTCTTCAAAAGTAATTTGTTTATTATCTACTAATTTGTTACAATGATTTAGATGATTATTTCCCATAAAGTCATTCATATTTTTAACTAATTCTTGTCTACATTCACTTGTAGTAAGCATTTCTTTAATAATACCTATCATCATTTTACGACGAATTTCTGGACACATTGTTTTTTTTGTTTTAAATTCTAATTCTTTAAATTTACTATCTATTACTTGATAGGCCTTCATTACCATAATCGTTGTTTTAATTTCATCCCATTCACTAAAAAATTCATCAATAAATTCACGCATTTTAGGTTCATTCATCATAATATCGATAAATTGAAAAAATTTATTATTTTGTAATGATTTTTCACCTTGCATAATATAGTCATTATTTTTGTCTGAACTAATTGTGGGAACTATATCCATAATGGTATATTAATGATATTATGTTATAATTTAAAATCAGTTTTTTATAATATAAATTTATAATATATAGAATATTATGGTTATTTATAAATCCAAAAAAAATAATAAAATAAAAATATCTAAAATAAAAGGGGGAAAACCACATCAACACGATAGTTCTTTTATGCTAATTTCAGATTTATTAAAAGATATTCCTTTTACAGATTATATTGCCTTTCATCAAGAATTACCTTTATTCGCAATATTACATGAAAATCGTGTACAAATATGGCAAATTCATATTGAAAATTCATCAGTAAATTTTATGCATAATATCGATACACCAGTGTCATATATTGATGAAGCAGAAATATTTGTATTTCATCCTACTAAGCCCGATATTGCGATAAATAATGAAGGAAAACTCAAATTATATACTAATATTGATAATTTGGACACAATACAATGCTTCGCTACAATAAATATTACATACAGAACGGAAAGTCCCTGGCACGATACTATACTGACGTTTGTTAAATATCATAGAACTTTACCTATCATAGCAATAGCTTCAGAAATACGACCTAGCACTACAAATTTAAGTGATGACTTTGATATTATTAACATACCTATATCTGGTTCTACTGAAATATATAGTTTTACACCATCTGGTTCAACAACTTTAGTAACACAAATAACAAAAAGTTATAATTTTGTATATAGACATAGAGTAGGAACAGCTTCTGCTCCAGTTTCCCAAATGGACTTTCATCATGAATTACCTATTATCGGAATTGTAAATTCAAATTATATACATATATATACTATTAACATTGTTGAACCAGGGAACCATCAGATTATGAGAACACCAGGAAAGTATGTATCATTTCATAAGAATTTAAATATCTTTTTTACCTTTTCTTCTGGAGAATATGATGAAATAGCAATATGGCATTTACCAAAAGACTTATCTAATATAACTTCAATAACGAAACATACATTTTTAAGAGATACTATAACACAAATAGCGTTACATCCTTCTAAATTGATTTTAGTCGTAGAACAAACTATTGATAGACTACAACCATTTTTAAGACAATTAATAGCTTTTAGTTTTTTTGAAAATAATATAAAACTTGAGGGTAAATCGCATATATATGATCTTATACAGCCTAATCATAATTATTTAATATTACATTCAAAATTACCCATTATTTGTAATTGGAATCGTAGCTCTATTAAATTGTGGCTTTGTATAAAACCCTATAATGATTTTAATCTATTTTCTAAGAAAGGAGATATTAGTGAAGATATTTGTAATAGCCTATGTTACTTATGTAATTTTAATCTTTGTATGAAAAATCCAAGTAATGATAAAAATAGTAATGGTTATGTAGTTAATTTAACTAATGGTGACCCAACAAATGATAAACACGTTCATTATAATTGTCTACATTTCCAATTAACCACTAATAAAACCGAAATAGATAATATACCTATATTAACTGATACAATACAAACAATATTAAATATTGATGGTAAAATGGATGCATTAATAGGAACTGATTTTCATAATTAGTAAATATATTTTTATTATTTATTATTACCTAACATTTTTTCATTACAATATATATATATATATATATAGAGTAATGAAAAGACATTCCTATAAAAAAAATTATAACATTAAAAATAAGCGCAAATCCAAGATTAATGGTGGAAGACCTCCTGTAGAAGATAATGATCAGTGTAGAGTAATCGCAACTCTAGGGTGGGAAAAGGGCGGGCACAGCGAATGGGTTACATCTGTTGCGTTTCACCCAATTTTGCCCTTTTTGGCAACAGGCAGCGGGGACAAAACCGCAAAGTTGTGGCGGTTTTCTGCCGATTGCTCTTTGGTGACTTGTGTTGCAAGTCTGCACGGGAAACACGGCCACAGAAGCTATGTTAATTCTGTGGCCTTTCACCCAGAGTTGCCACTTTTGGCAACTGGCTCCAATGACATGACAGCGAAATTATGGAGCTTTAATCCACTTGGTTCGGAAGCTACAAATATGTCGGCAACTTGTGTTGCAACTCTGGATGGGGACAAGAAGCATAGCAGCTATGTTAATTCTGTGGCCTTTCACCCTAAGTTGCCCCTTTTGGCTACTGGCTCCCACGATAGAACCGCAAAATTGTGGAGCTTTGACCCACATGGCTTGGCAAGAGGCAATTTGTCCGAAACTTGTATAGCAACTCTGGAGGGAAAACAAGGCCACAGACAAGAGGTTGTGTCAGTTGCGTTTCACCCAACGGAGCCCATTTTGGCAACTGGCTCCTGGGACCACACCGCAAAATTGTGGCACTTTAATCCACATGGCTCGGCAAGTGATAATATGTTAGCAACTTGTGTAGCAACTATGAAGGGGATACACGGCCATACCGGAGCGGTTACATCTGTCGCGTTTCACCCAGAGTTGCCACTTTTGGCAACCGGCTCTGACGACAACACCGCGAAATTGTGGCGCTTTGATCCAGATGGCTCAGAAGAGGACAATATGTCCGCAACTTGTGTGGCCACTCTACAAGGACATAGTTTATTCCGATTTCCTTTTAGGTCTGTTGCGTTTCACCCAACATTGCCCCTTTTGGCGACTGGCTTAGATAACCGCACCGCAGAATTGTGGCGCTTTAATCCACATGGTTCGAAAGATAACAACATGTTAGCAACTTGTTTAACAATCATTAGAGGGTATGACCAGCCGGTTAGGTCTGTAGCATTTCACCCAACGTTGCCCCTTTTGGCTATTAGCTCCATCGACAGAAGCATGAAATTGTGGCGTTGTAAAATTTTAGAACTCTACAATGATTTTACATTATATCGTAAGAAAGGAGATGTTAGTGAGGATATTTGTAATAGCCTATGTTACTTATGTAATTTTAATCTATGTAAGAAAAATCCAGGTAATGATAAAAATAGTAATGGTTATGTAGTTAAGTTAACTAATGGTAATCTAACAAAGGATATACACGTTCATTATAATTGTCTACATTTCCAATTAACCACTAGTAAAACCGAAATTGATAATATACCTATATCAAGTGATACAATACAAAGAATATTAAATATCGATGATAAAATGGATGCATTAATAGGAACTGATTTTTATATTTAACTAATACATCTTTGGAAATATTATATATTTTCTGTAAAAAGCAAAATAATATATCATTTAACAACGAATAAATGATATACTATTTATAAATTTTGAAATTTTTTTATTTATCAAAATGGTTACATTTATTTTTTAATAATCACATTCTTGAAATGCTACTGGAAAAGGAACAACATCACGAATGTTACCATCCATTAGAGTGCACATATTTACCAATCGGTCAAATCCTAATCCAGCTCCACCATGTTGAAATGTCGAATTTCGTCGTAAATCAATAAACCAATCTAATTTTGATTTATCCATTCTGCGCCTTTCCATTTCATTACATATTTTTTCATAATTTTCCTCACGAATAGATGATCCAATTAATTCACCCAAACCTGGAATTAATAAGTCTACTCCTTGAACCGTTTTACCATCATTATTGATTTTCATATAAAAACTCTTTAGTTCTCTTGGATAATTATATACAAATGTTGGTTTTTTGTAAATATCTTCACTAATATATCTTTCACAATATGAACCTAAATCGTCGCCCCAATTAGGTATATCTTTTATTGTTAATTCTTTTGAAAATTTCTTTAATATTTGTTTTTTATGCTCATGTATTAGTTTTAGTGCATCATCATAACTAACCCGTTCAAATTCGGAACTTACAAAACCAGATAATTTTTCAATAATACCTTTTGATACAAATTTATCTAATTCACTATATTCAGCAAAACAGTCTTTTAAGGTTTTTCCTATAACGAATTTAATTAATCCCTCGGAAAAATTCATAAGGTCATTGATATCTATAAACGCAATTTCCCATTCAAGATGTGTAAAACATGCCAAATGTCGTTTTGTTTTACTCTTTTCAGCACGGAAAGATGGATTGAGTGTATATACACGAGATAATCCTGACGCCAATGCCTCTAACTGGAGTTGAGAACTTACGGTTAAAAATGCTTGTTTCTCAAAGAAATCATTTTTATATACATTTTCCAAAATATCTTTATTTGAAACATTAATTATATTATTAGCATCTAATGTTGTAATTGTAAACACTTCCCCAGCACCTTCACAATCAGATGTTGTTATAATATTTGGGTCGATGTTATAAAAATTGTTAGTATGGAAAAAAGTGTGTATATTTTTCAAAAGTGTTGAACGTATTTTATAGATATACCCAAATGTTCTAAATCTAGGACGCAAATGCTGATATCCTCGCATTGTTTCTATTGGAACATTTTTTACAAGAAGAATACTCTTTTTATCATCTACACTACCTATTATATTAATATCTTTAGCTAACATTTCAATTAATTGACCTTTAGCAGGTGATTTAATAATTGTTCCAGAAACTTCAATGCAAGCTCCTCTAACATTTTCTAAGGTTTCAAAATTAGAAATACACGATTTTAAACATACTACTTGTAGAATTTCGGATGTTGAACCGTCATGTAATGATATAAATGCGTTTTCACTTTGAGACCTAAAATCTCTAACCCAACCACATATTTTTTCTTCTTTATTATATTCTAATACAGAATTGGTCAATAACCAAACTTTATAATCATCAATTATATTAATTATCTGCTTTTTAAGTTGAACTTTAGGATTAGGTTCTGCTATATTTTCCATTAAATATAATGCATATAATATAAAACATTCTATTTATCTTTAAATTTGTATATATTACATACTTAACCCTTACATCGTTGGGTATATTTTGTATTTTAACATAATAACATAATATTATATTATTCGTCAAGCAACAAATGATATAATATTTATAAATCGTAAGAATTTAATAAATTATAGGATGA
>Ga0164292_10000713_pt1 | contig 26406 bp, 42 predicted proteins | sample GEODES117metaG_FD_111486 | JGI IMG/M metagenome (GOLD analysis project Ga0164292, IMG submission 111486) | Eutrophic lake water microbial communities from Lake Mendota, Wisconsin, USA - GEODES117 metaG | ecosystem: Environmental > Aquatic > Freshwater > Lake | place: USA: Lake Mendota...
GATCATATCCCAACATTTAGTGTTGCTCTAGCGGACAAGTATGTTCCTAAAATCGTAGACTGGAAGGATGGATGGTATGTTAGCAGGAAGATCGACGGTGCTAGATGTATTGCTATTGTTGATGGTAATAGTAATACTACCTTTTATTCCCGCACGGGAAAAATCTTTGATACTCTTGATATTGTTAGCGGTGGCATTAAAGCTTTGGGACTTACTAATGTAGTTCTTGATGGAGAGCTTTGTCTGGTTGATGAAGAGGGTAACGAGGATTTTCAAGGAGTAATGAAGGAACTTCGCAAGAAGGATCATACTATTCCTAATCCTTCCTATAAAATTTTTGATATGATTACTCATGATGAGTTTTATAGTCAAAAGGGAGAAAAGAATCGACCATTTAGTATCAGGCTCAAGAATCTTACAGAAGTTATGAAGAAGAATGAGTGTCCTTGTTTGACACTGTTGGAACAATCTTTGATTAAGGATGAAAACCATTTCCAAGAATTTGTCAAAGAATCTACTCAGAATGGCTGGGAAGGACTTATGCTTCGATCAGATACTCCATATAAGGGTAAGAGATCAAAAGACCTACTCAAATATAAGTCATTCTTTGATGACGAATACGAAGTTTTGGATACTGAAATGGGGCCATTCCGTTATGTCAAAGATGGTGCAGAATGTGAGGAGACTATGTTGAGTTGTGTTATGATTCAACATAAGGGTCATACAGTAAGAGTGGGGTCTGGTTTTAGTATTGAACAAAGACAGGAGTTTTATAAGAATCCTAAGAAAATTCTTGGAAAGCAAATCACGGTTCAATACTTTGAAGAAACAGAAAATGAGAAGGGTGGAATTAGTCTACGATTTCCAACATTTAAGATCCTTCATGGAGAAGAAAGAGACATCTAATTGATCAGTTTCCAGTATGGTGTATAAAATTATCCCGCCTTACTGGAGACATTAAATGATCAAAGTTGTTCTTCGCTCTCTGATATATCCGTGGTTTGTTCTATTTGTAGGATTTTCTGTAGGTTTTATTTGTAATTCAGAATGGTTTGGCTACAAATATGTACTTGTGGAAAGATCAGTACGAAATATATTTTTTCCAATCAAATATGACGAAAAAGTAGAAGAATGGGTTAAATCTAATGGACGATTAAGATTATGGGCAAGCCTAGACTGTCCAAAAGATTTTGAGATTGTTCATGAGTTTGTAAAAGGAGAAGAGCATTATTGGGCTGTTTATAAGACAAGAGATAGTAGAGGTAAAGAAATTAAAGACGTTGGTAGTGTCAGAGTTAAGTGGAAAACATGGGAATACTACTATAAATTAGACGAGATTATAGATAAGCATGGGTCTAGGAAATTAGATTGATTCAAGATGCGGGGCTTGACAAGACGATAGGACTAGTGTAGAATGTGAGCATACACTTTGGAACCAACCTTTGAGGACATTATGACAGAGACAGTTGTTGAGAAAAAGCCGATTGTTATGAGTACCAGCAAGGCTGATGAATTTTTCAAGAATTTTCCCAAGGATAAAGTAGTAGCCTATAAGGATTATTGGGAGAGTGTTCGTCCCAAGTCTGACGAAGATATTTTTCGTCGCTATCTCTTTTCGTATTGCAGCGTCCACACAACTTGGCAGGGCAATGTTAAGGGATATAATGCTATTAAGAATTTTAGCGAGTGGCTGGACAGTAAAGAAACTCTTTTGACAAAACTCCACAAGAGCGGCGTTGGATTGCATAATAATCGTACCAATTATATCTGGGATTTTAGCACCAAGTTTTGGGCTAATCCTAAAGATTTTTATCTGACCACCAAGAAGTATCATGTTAAGAAGCGAGACAGTATTCTGAATAAGATTAGTGGAATTGGTCTGGCTAAGATTAGCTTTGCTCTGGAGATGATTCATCCTAATGAGGCTAGAGTATTGTGCGGAGATATTCATCAACTTAGGCTTTACGATGTTGAGGCTCTAAAGTATAATAAGTCTAAAGTCGGATCAGAAATTTACAAAAAGATGGAACGTCACTGGATGGTAAATTGTGGAAAACTTAAGATTCCATCGTATGTTGCACGATCAATTTATTGGGACGATCTTCAAAAGAAGGAAGATAGCCGTTACTGGAGTTATGTTCTGGAGAGCTAATTATGCAGAATGGTAAGGGTTCTAAAAGACGAGAGAGTTTGGTTTCTCAAGAGACTTGGGACAAAAACTACGAAAGAATTTTTAGAAAGAAAAAAGATGGGAAGCGTAACAAATCTAAAAGAAAATAAGACCTTATTCATTCCTTGTTCTTGCAAAAGCGAGATATTGGTAGTTGAATATGATCATGAGATTGAGCTGGCAGATTTGGCGATATTCGAGAATTATACAAACTACAGTAATAAGATGTCATTATGGCAGAGACTAAGGTATTGTTATAGGGTTTTGTTTGAGAAAAAGCCATACGCTGATCAGATGGTGCTAGATAAAAATCAATTGAAAGATTTACAAAAATTCCTAAACGGACTTAACCTTTAAGGTGTATATAATAGGGTTGTTAAACTCATAAAGAGGAGGCTAATTATGGTTGTCAGAACACTAACAGAATACATGAATGACAAATTAGCTGACAGAGTACACGCACTACAAAAGGCATTAAATCAAGCAGAAAAAATAATGAACTCTCTTGAACAAGAGAATCAAAGACTTAAAGACGTTCTTGCTAACCTAGCGTCAGAAAATAATCAAGGTTACATTCTCGATAGTGAGTCCTTTAATGAGTCAATGCTTACGGTCTAAGGATAACAAGAACAAAAGAATAATAACACAAATTGGTGAATACGAATATTTGATTGAGGGAGAAAGCGATTGGGCGAAATTTGGTTGCCAGTCAGATATTTCAATAATAACTTCTGCTAACTTAGATGGCGGGCCATTCTTATTGGTTGGTGATTCTTTCTTGGGTAAAGGAAGAATATCCTCAATACAGAATATTGACAGTGGGCGGGATGGGTATATAATAATTAAGGTTACTCTATACTCACCAAAGGAAAAATCATGATCTCAGAACTAATTCCTGTTATCGGCTACCATCAAGCAATGTTAATGTCTGGATATTCAGACTATCAGATTCAACAAATCATTAAAGGATCTACCTATGAATCATTTTCACAAAAGCAATAAGAATAGAGTTTTCTTTGGTGTTTGTGGAGGACTAGCAGAAAGTCTAGGACTAGATGTTTCTGTAGTTAGGCTGGGTTTTGTTGCTGGTGCAATTTTTACCGGAAGTATTCTTTTCTGGGCATATTTACTAATGGCTCTGATTCTTCCAACAGAGGATTAATTTAATGGATAGGATAGATGGTGGTCAGAAAGTATTTTTTACTGCTGATCTTCACCTTGGACATAGGAATATCATAGGATATTGTAATCGTCCATTCTCTAATGGTGAAGAAATGGACGAGCAAATTATTTGGGCTATAAATAAGACAGTTAGACAAGAAGATGCTCTGTATATTCTTGGAGATTTTTGCCACAAAGGTGGGACTGCCGCATATTATAGAGAAAAAATAGTATGCAATAATATTCATATAATTTTAGGCAACCACGACGAGCCAACTAAATTTTCTACTGGATTTACCAGTGTTACTCATCAGAAAATGATTCTATATAAAAATCAAAAAATATTCATGTGTCATTATCCTATGAGAAGTTGGTCTGGTAGCTACAGGAAAAGCTGGATGCTCTATGGTCATGTTCATGGCAGGCTGCATCGTGAGGACGTTGCTTCTGGAACCCTCACGCTTGATGTAGGCGTTGATAATAAAAGAGATGGGGTGGAGTTTGGTACTCCTTGGAGCTTTAAAGACGTTCAACAACAATTTCTGGCGAGAACGAAAAAAATTTCAAGGTCGCCCATTGACATTGACGATACCATACTGTACAATCGAAGGAACAACGCGAGGTAAGATCAGTCGTTCGACTGAGCCTCACTTGTAAGATTGGTTAAGAATTTGGAGGTTGATTATGGCTGAAGTTACTACTACTGAGAAGCAGACCCGTGTTCGTTGCAGTGATGACCAGTTCCTTGAGGCAGTTTTCTCCAGCAAGACTTATGCTGAGATTGCGTCAAAGACAGGTCAGAAGATTGCTAGTACGATGGCTCGTTATGCCCGTACAAAGGCATCTCTGGCTAAGAAGGGTGAGGAATTGCCCGCGATGGAGCGAGCAAAGCCAACAAAGACAGTGGATAATGTCGAGGCTATGGCTGAGACTGTTCGCCGTCTAAAGGCGGCTCATTCTAATGGCTGAGTGTTAGTTTAAACCAAATGCTTCCAACTACATCCCTCATAAACATTGGTAGAGACACATAGACAAACATCTAACCAATCGTTATGATATGTAGCTTGGAAGTATATGGGGGCTTAATCCAACGGCAGAGATAAAGGACTTATACAATTTGAGTGCTTAAAAAGAAATTTTTAATGTAGAACCTGTCAAATTCGGTGAAGGCTTAACTGCTAATACCGAGCCAAGCTTAATAGAAATATTATGAAGGTGTAGAGACTTGACGGCAGGAACCTAAAACGAAAGTTATGGTTAAGATAAAGTCCAGACCACAAACAGAGATGGTAGTGAAAACTATAGTGGTAAGAAAATCCTTCAAGTATCGGTTCGAATCCGATAGCCCCTACTACCCTTTTAATAAATGAATTTACTCTTATGACATTTGACCACTGGATAAACGAAATCGAAGGATATAGCGTTAGGCACGAAAGAGCTATAAGCGACATAAGAAATTGTGTTGCAAAAGGAAAAACTGACGATATAATCAAGTGGTTGATGGCAGCTTATGCTATGGGCCACGAACAGGGTTATGATGTTGGATATTATGACGCTAATGAAGAATGTCAAGAAAAGTTTGATGAATATCGAATGGGAGATGACTTTTAATTATGGCATATAATCTATACAATCTAACTAAAGAAGAAATTAAGATAGCAATCATTCAATATATTGTTGAGAATAAAAAGATTTCTACTAGTTCAGAACTTTACATAATGGAAAATAAGTATGACATTAGATTCATTGTTGAAGATACTTATCAGAAGGACAGTTTGACAGGATATTATAAGCCTGAATTCAAGGGAGCAGAAATTACTGTCTTAGAATGAACGGATCTTTTAGTCTACCAAAAGCCAAGAATGGTTGTGATATTATTCCCAAGCTTGGCGAACTATTTTTGTATGAGTATGATACTATCGCCAAATTATGGGATGCCAGAATTGGAGATGGTAAAACCCCAGCAAAAGACCTGCCCCGTTTAGCTAATCATGATATATACGAAAGAGTAGCTAAATTGGAAAAAGAAGTAGAACAACTAAAGAATGATCGAAGAATATGAAAACTGGGAAGATGGTATAAGAAGAACCTTTATAGAACTAGCTAATTATATGGAAAAACACGCTAACCCTCTTGAATCTATTATTGATTTTGCTTGGGCTTCTGGAGCTGATCTTTTCTTTGTGCAAAATGCCAAAGATGAACTAAAGAAACTAAAAGACAAGAATAAAGAGTGGGCTGAAGAAGTCTATAGGGCTAATGAGTTCGCCACTGAACAGATGAATCTATATCTGGAGAAAGTAGAAGAGCTAGAAAAATTTAAAAAACAAAGGATGGAAACATGACAGAATATGAGAGACAATTAATAAAAAATCAAATAGTGGTTTTAGAAAAGAAGATTAAGCTTTTAGAAGAATCTTTTGACAAGCCTGTTGCTTGGGCTAGAATTAATGATCGTGGTGATTTGTTTGATCTAAGAACTCAAAACAATCCGTATATTGATCAAAATACTGTGGTTCCTCTTTATAGGAAAAATCATGAGCAATAGTTTGTGTAATGGTAGGGTTAAGAATAACAATCCTAAATCTCCCATAGAATATTTCTTGTTAGTTACTGTGCGAGAGTTCAGTGACTACGAGGGTGGCTCTTATGTAGATGAAATTAAGAGTGCTGAACACTTTCTAGATTCAGAAGAAGAAGGATTTGATGAACCTTATTATCAAATCTATGGAGAAAGGTACTCTCATGATTCTGAATATAAGGCTATTTTTCTTGGAGAATTTTATACTCTAGATAAGGCTAAAGAATTTCTCTATAATCTTACTGGCGAAGTTCCAGACATTATCTCTTATTGATATGGTTAATACTAAACATAAGATTGATTTGTCTAACTACTATAGTGACAATGGTGGTTACTGCACTCTGTTTAAAATATCTAATCAGCCATTTTTAGGCTTTAAAGAATTTATTTCCAAGTCTAGGGCAGAATATGCCAGAAAGATTCAGATCAAATTAAGCAAGCACGATCTTGCTCCCAAAGTATGCTCTGGATTATGCAAGATGGGGTATGAGCCATTCTTTCCTAATCAAATAAGTGGATGGGGATATATTACAGAATTAGCCAAGCCTACTAATACAAATATACAATCATGGAAAATACAAAGACTAGTCGATACTATTTACGATACAACAAAGTTAAAATTTTGGGACTGTCATTCGGCTAATCTTGGATATATCATAAGAGAAGGAAAGAAAAAGTTAGTTTGTATTGATACAGGTAAAGAAACCTGGGATGGTTATGCCAATTATTTTGGAAATTCTGATCCTGGCCCCAAATGTTCGTATTGTTTAAGATATCAATGTAAGTGTGAAGGAATTTAAAATGCCATATATTAAAGAAGATAGTAGACAAGGTTTGGATGATTGTATAGAAAATATGACAAGTTGTTTGATTCTAAATGCTTTTAGGCAATCTTTTGATCCAACAGAAAACAACCATATTCCAGAAAAATTATCCAATGAAGAATTTTTGGGTATAATTGGGGATATTAATTATGCTTTTAGTCGTATTTTAGGGGGTGTTATGGGGGATGTTTCATACTCTAAGATTGCTATGATTACTGGTGTATTAGAGAATATTAAGCAAGAACATTATCGTCGCGTGGCAGCACCATACGAAGATAAAAAGATAATTGAGAACGGTGATATTAAAGAGTATAAACGCCTAAAATAAAGAGGCCAAAATGTCTAAAAATATTGATGATGTAATTAAAGAAGTAATGAAAAGCAATAAAGAAATCCACAATATGGATAATCATTTAACTAAAGATATTACTGAGCTTAAAAAAGGCATCAAAAATATTGAGAATAAGATCAAAACCTTAGAAAACAAGATTGATCAAGCAATAGATATTCTGAATACATTCACCATTCTAATTTCTGATATGGACGATATGAACGATTCCGATATAGATGATGAAGAAGAGAATGAGGATTGGACTCCATATGATCAGGCAGAAGATTATCAGTCTGATTATGATGAAGATAATGACGAAGATCAATACTAATGGCTAGTTTAGCTCTACTAGTATCAATAATTTTTTTATCTGTGCTAATTATAGGGCCATTAAGTTATATCTTATCATTATTCTCTTGGATGCCAAAGGTTGTTGTCTGGATAATGGGACTTCTCTGCATACTGGTTGGGGGAATGACATTCACGTTGCCAGTGGTCTTTTTAAAAGTTTTGGGTCTGATAGACATAGCCATAGGTTTTAAAATAATAGCCGACAGACGAGAAAAGAAAACTGGAGCTTGACAAGACGGTTTGCCGATGATATACTTGAGCCATCACAGGGAACGATAACACTTTTTGGAGAATACAGATGAAGTTGGCAGATAGGACGATAGAGACGCATAGTGTTGGTGTTGCAAGCAGGAATCAGTTTAATATTGCTCAGACTAGCAAAATGTTCAAAATCCTTTCAGACTCTCTTTACTCTGATAAGGTTATGGCTGCGATTCGTGAGCTTTCTACTAATGCTTATGATAGTCATATCTCTGCCGGGAATAAGAATCCCTTCAAGGTTACTTTGCCCACTGCTGCTAATCCCACTTTTGTTGTGAGAGATTATGGTACTGGTCTTAGTCAGGAAGATATGGAGGACTTGTATACAACCTACGGAGCATCCAACAAGAATGATAGCAATGATTTTGTTGGTTGTCTTGGTCTAGGGTCTAAGAGTCCCTTCGCATACACCAAGAGTTTTACTACTGCATCATACTTCAACGGAAAGAAGTATACTTACATTGCAGCGATTGACGAGAGTGGTGTTCCTACTCTGAATCTTTTTAATACTTCTACTACATCTGAGCCTAATGGTCTTGAGATTAGTTTTGCTGTTAAGCAGCATGACTTTCAAGAGTTTACTGATAAGGCTAAGAGAATCTTCCATTATTTTCGCATGAAACCCATCCTTGAAGGTGGTATCGGGAATAATCTGCAAGATCATAAGTACAGCAACACCAATATCATTATCAGTGGTGAAGGTTGGAGAGTTTGCCGTCTTAATAATGACAACAGTTATTTCCCCAGCAATTATCATCGAATTGATAGTGGTATCGTAGCTATCATGGGTAATATTGCCTATCCTGTTCAGACCGCACAGATTGTTGGTCAAGAAAAGGAAGAAATGCCCGATCATATTCAGAAGTGGAATAGAGCTTTCCAGAAAGCAGATATTGATTCTTGGAAGAGCTTTGTGGGAGAGATTCTTAATTCTGGCCTATATCTTGAGCTTGATTTTGGTATCGGTGAACTGGAAATGGATGTTTCCCGTGAAGGTTTGCAGTATACTAAGGACGTAATTAAGACTCTGCGTAAAAAGACCCAAGAAATTTATATGGAGATGAAGGAAGAATTCTCCAAGAAAATTCAAGCGTCCAAGAACAAAGTAGAAGCAATTACTTCATATTATACTATGAATGAATTGGCTGGCGGCTGGGGTGTTGGTGCAACTTGGACTGATCCCAAGGGTAAAGATCATCCTATCAACTCTGGCAATGACTTGGAATATAAAATTCCTGCCGGTAAGAGTCTGTACGTTTTTAATTACAAGACTGCTGGCTATCGTTCTCGTCGCCAAGTTGCTCTGACAGATAGAATCCATCACGAAACTCTTACTGGTAAAGGTTCCTATTATTGGAATAACCAGAAGAAAAAGGGTACAATGGCTTTCTTTGTGTGCGACGTTGCTAGTGAAGAAAGTGCCAAGAAAATTCTCACAAGATATTGCAATGCTAACGATTGCTTTGCTTATCTGATGATCGACACTAAGGATCATACAAAAAGCAATGAAGGTTTTGATCAACTGATCGAAGATGTTGGGGCTGAAAATTTGCTCAAGGTTTCAGACTATAAGCATCTGACACAAAGTTCTGGCCCAAGAAAGTCTTACAATAGAAATTCTAACGGTAGTGTCAGCGACCAAGACGTATTCTTTATTCACGGCTATGATAAGGATAGTAAGCAGATTACTAATCCTTATAATGATGCTACGCATCTAAGAATTCTTTCAGAAGAACAACTAGAAAACTTTCTGGAACAAGATGAGATTATTTATGTTCCCATGTTGAGGTATGGAACTGAACCTGAGTCTGGTTGTCCAGAAATCAATAGTATTAGTAGAACTCTTCAAGAGGATACGTTAAAGAGCATAGTCAAGGACTTGATTGGCAATAGTAAGATTTATGCTATCAAAACAGCTTTCGTTAAAAAGCTTGAGAAAGATAACTATAATCTTGTTAACTTCAATGATTTTTTGAAGCGTCAACTCAAAGTTGTAGCACAAAAACACTTTAAGAATCTTGCTTCTATCAACAAGCTTGTTGAATATTGCAAGAAGGATTACGCAGAAGAGGAGAAGAATACCGGAGGATACAGATATTATCAACATGGAACAACAGATAAGCAGTTTATGTTTCATATTCTGAATATCTTTGGTCTGGATTATGATAAGTTTATTGGCAACAAGACTCTTGTGGATTGCTTGAATAAGACCATGCTCACAGAGTTCTTTGCTAATACTGTTCATGTGAGTCCTTTTAATATTCCCAGGTTCAATCAAACAGAATATCTCTCCCATATCTCTAAGCTTATGAAAGAGGTGGGTATTGATAGTGTTGATGGTAAGGAGATTCGTAATGCTAATTTGGCCTACAACACCTTGACAAAAATGATTGTTAATTACTTGTATTCTGGTGATAGTAAGTCAGATGCTTATCTCAAGATTATTCGTGGAACTTCTACGGAAGATTTGAAGAGATGGAGAATCTCTGAGATTAGGGAAAAGATCAAGACTGAGGTAGACAAGAATCCTATGCTCAAGTTTATTATGGGAAATCATCAAGTTAGTGGTAATCTAACCGATCTAAGATCTAATCAGAATCCTATTATTGAAGATCGTTCATACTATGGAAAGCAGAGTAGGGATTGGATCGAACAGATGAGCCAGGAAAATATTGACCTATTTAAGATTCAGTTGAGTAGTTTGATCAAGTAGTCAGGAATTTCTCAAGACCCCTTGACAAGCTTGCCGATTAGTGTAAAATGACAGTATCACAGGTATCGTAACTACAAAGTATTAGGAGTTTGGATTATGGCTGTTCCGTTTATGTTTGTTGATGGTAATTTGACGCTGGTTCTTAATAATCAGAGCTATCAAGTGTTGCCAGACCATATCAACTATAAGTTGATTCTGGAAAGGCTTCCTACTGCTACGGCAGAGGAACTGTTGGAAGTTGTTGATGTTCAAAAGGCTGTTGCTTCTTTTAGCGATGGTCTTGTGGAGATCAAGAATGGACAGGTTCTCTACGAGGGTGAGGAAGTTCATGGTAGTATTAGTAAGAGAATTTTGGAGTTTATGAGCAAAGGACTGCCTTTTCAGCCCCTCGTTAATTTCTTGAATAATCTCATGGAAAATCCAAGTATGCAGAGTCAGAAGGAACTGTATGATTTCTTGGAGCATGAGCATCTGCCAATCACTGAGGATGGTTATTTCCTCGCTTATAAGGCTGTTCGTTCAGACTTTAAGGATAAGTACCGTGGAGTTTTTGACAATAGTGTTGGTCGAGTTTGCGAAATGCAACGAGCAAAGGTAGACGATGATCGTGGTCGTGGTTGTTCTAATGGACTTCATGCTGGAGCATTGAACTATGTTGCTGGTTATGGTAGTCTTGAGGCTGGCGACCGCATTGTGATCGTCAAGATTAATCCCAAGGATGTTGTGAGTGTTCCTAGTGATTGTAACTATGAAAAGCTCCGCACTTGTCGCTACGAAGTAGTTGGTGAGTATGAGGGCGAATTGCTCAAGCCTCTTTATAAGGCTGATTTTAGTCAGGATGATTACGAGGATGATGACGACGATTATCTTAATGACTATGATGAGAGCTATTGGGATCAGTTTGACGAAGAAGATGAGGACGAAGATGAAGATTATGACGATGAGGATGACCAGTATTGATTCTTGATAGTCAAGGTGGTGTTTGGAACTTGTAAGATAGTACCTATATAGTTTTTACTATTATACAATAGAGGTTCGATTCCTCTACCATCTTTTTGGATATTGCTTTTGATGGTAGTGTTTACTGTCCCGATATCAAAACTGTAGGTAGGAAGTGGAAAAAGGAAAACAAATGTTTAGCGATACTTTGGCTTTTAATCCGTTCGATAAGACCCATAGTGCTATTGGAACAAGAGATCAGATTGCTTTAAGAAATAAGTTTTTTGATTCTTTTGGTGGTCAGCAGATTTTCTGTTACAACGGTGATCCTCGTAAGAAGATCAGTAGTATGAATCATACGGATCATCTTACCACCGTTGCTATTGCCAATGATAGTCAAGGTGCTGATGCTTACTTCTATGTTAATGGTGGACGTAAGCAGTACGCTATTAGTAGAATTCGTGCTTGTTTTGTTGATATGGATGCTGGGCGAGATGATCAGGGTCGTTATTTTAAGCCTAGTATCGTCATGCAGGAGAAAAAGGAATTCTTGAACCAGATTAATAACTTTCCAGTAAAGCCAAGCTGGGTTGTTGATACTCGTAATGGTTATCAGTGCTATTGGATTCTAAACCAAAACAATGTAAATCCTCACAAGACTTACTGGAATGGTATTCAAAAGAAACTTGTAAATCACTTTGGTGGTGATGCCCGAGCTATCAAAATCAATCAGATTTACAGAATCCCTTATACTTGGTGGAGAAAAGGTTGGGAGGGTAAGCAACCTTACTTTACTAGTATTCTGTCAGGATCAACTGGTAATCCGATAAATATTGAACAGCTTAAACAAGCTCTTGATGGCGTTTCTGCTGTGGTTAATATTGTTGCTAATAAAACTAGCGACGAATGGTTTAAGGAATATGCTAAGGCTTACAAGAAGTCTGACATTACGGGAGTTCCAGTAGCAATTAATGTTGCCACAACTATTGCAAATCAGATGAAGTCTTTAAACCTTAACACATATACCAACAGTACAGATAATATCAAGCCTGTTTATGGTAGTGTCTTTCAAAAGGCTTATGGTGATCCTATGCCAGTATCTCCTGTGACTGAGAACGATACGGACGCTCTTGAGCCGCTTCCTGTTGACGCTGGGGACGAGGGTTTAGATCTTGATGGTTCCCAGACTAAGCTTTTAAAGACGGTCGTGGAGTTCCTTAATCAAGTCTCAACTCCTCTCTACTTTAGTAATAATAGGTTTCTGTCCAATTCTGCTAAAGAACTAGCGTCTAAGATTAGCGACAAATTTTGTATAGGGTGAAATATGCATGAAGATTATGAAGATGACAACTACGATGACGATGATAGTCAGGACAATTTAGAGGGTCATTATAAAAAATACTTCAAGTTTGATCCAGATGCTTGGGACGCTTGGGGTAAAATGCTATATAATACTCTAAATGAAATAGTTGAATATCCTTCAAATGTATGGTATATTAACCCGAGCTTTCCGAAAGGTTCGTTACCTGTGAATGATTACTTCTCCAAATCAGGGAACTTCAAAAACTCCCTGTATTTGGGGAACAATCATTACAAAGAACCAATCTATAAAACACAATACTTTGTTCATAATCAATTGCAAAGCGACTATAAGAATCACTTAAGATCAAACGCAGTTCATTTTTTACAACAGCCCAATTACTATAAAGGACTGTTCGATATCTTGAACTAAGGAACAAGGATGTTACCAGCAGCACTTTTATATTTAGCGATGGCTTGTGGTTCATTAACGGAAACACCCTTTATAGCCTATGATCTTGCGACCCACATAAGCAAGTCACAAAGAGTAGAGTGGTCAAAAATGACCGACGATAATGGAAACGTAAGATTTATTATTACATTTCATAAGATGCCGATCTTAGACGAGCTAGGCTTTGAAAGAACTTTTGTAGACAAACACAATAACTGTCAGTCAGAAATCAAGAAATAAACATGAATACATATTTTGAAATAAAGTTTAATAGAACAGAGTTTAATAAAATCTGTCATACAATGTCAGAAGTTATTATAACAATAGAAAAAGCACTTAATGATGACAGAGTAATAGCTGAAACCATAGTAGAAAAAGACAAAAAAACAGATAGAGTCACAACAGTTTACAAACCCGACTTCTCTGCTAAACTGGAGTGGACAGAGATTCCCAAATATCGAGGCGAAACCCTAGTATCATGAACGATGAACAATGGTTTTTTATAAATGATTTTGATGATTTTGTTGATCACTCAAGATCATTAGTCTTTAAGTTTTTTGGAGCAGTAAACGAGGTGGCAGACGATTCGATGACCGCATCCCTCGCACAAATGAGCCAAGAAGAGTTAGAGGAAATGGACGAGACACTAACTCACGATGAGTCTGCTATTATCATAAAAAATCACGCAAAAAAACAAGTCAATAGGAAAACAAAAGAAATTAGGTATTGTCTAACAGATAAGCTTCTTCAGTCTATTATAGAAGATATGAATAATAGAATGATTAGCAATATACTAAACTCTTTGGTTAATAAGGGGGTTCTTGATAGTGCGTACGATAGTGATAAAAATGACTTTATTTTTTGGGTGAAAGATGACGACAATAAACAAAATCAAAAACCTGAGACCGACTGAGAGCGATGCTAGTTTTAAGTATGTCTGTCCTAATTGTTCTGGGGAATACTGGGTTACTTTAAGACAAGTCAAGTGTGAGCAATTTGTAATAGTTTGCGATTGTGATACGGTCTTAAAACCAAAACCAGTAGAGCAGATCAAGATCAGATATAAGAAGAAGAAAGAAAAACCTAAGTCAGAAACCAAAATATCAGAAGATCTAATAGATTCTGAAATTTTAGATCGTTGTTGTAAATCTTTAATGTCTTATGGTTTTGACAAAGAAGAAGCAGCGAAACTGATACAAAAAGCCTATAAAGATACGAAAAATACTGATTGTGCTACTTTGGTAAAAATGTCCCTATCTAATTTTGGAGAAAATAATGGCAAATGCAATTAGACCCACTCGTTTTAGTGAAATCATTGGTCAGTCAGAGGTTGTAAACAGGCTGGGCGTTGTTGTGGCGGGCTGTAAAAACGCTGGCGGTGTGATGCCTCATATTTTAATAGATGGCCCTCCGGGGCTTGGAAAGACCACTATAGCCAGTGCTATAGCTACAGAAATGGATGTTAATCTATATACTGTTAACGGAGCTAATGTTAGAAGCGTTAAGAATCTTTTGCCTTATCTTATGGGTATTGCTCCAAGATCAGTTCTTTTTATTGATGAAATCCATAGACTTCCAAAGATTGTTGAAGAATTTCTATATCCTGTAATGGAAGATTTTGTTCTTAGTATTCTAGTAGAAGATAAACCAGAAAATATTGAATTGCCAATGTTTACTCTTGTTGGGGCTACTACTAGTGGGGGTAGCTTAAGCCAACCCTTTTATGATAGGTTTCAAATTAAAGAACATTTGTCTTTCTATAGTGACGTTGACTTAGCTAAACTTGCCCGGTCGAACGCCGAAAAGCTTGGACTAATGATTGACGATAATGATTTGCTAGAAATTGCCAAAAGAAGCAAAGGAACTCCGCGTATTTTAAATGGTAGACTTCAATGGTATAAAAACTGCATCTCTTATTATACAGATAAAAAGATGACGGTTGACGAAATATTTGTTAACCAGGGGATTGATAAAGACGGGTTGGATGTGTATGATAAGATGTATTTGAAAGTGCTTACTAAGTCTAGGGGTACTGCATTAGGTCTAAAGAGTATCTCTTCCTTAACTGGCATAGCTATTGAAACCATTGAGAACAGCATTGAGCCGTATCTTGTTCGCAGGGGTTTCGTAGTTAGAACACAAAAAGGAAGAGTAATAGGTTCATATAAAAATGAATGAAATATCCATATCTATAAATTTACCAACCATTATTTTCTTCTCAATCACACTCCTAGTAATAGGGGTGTGTTTGTTTTTAATCGGCTATTTTATCGGAAAACAAGACAGTAGTGGTGTATTTACTAGTGCTACTAATATAAAGCCCACAAGCTTTTTTGAAGAAGCAAAAAAAGACAAGCAAGCTTTAAGTATTGATGACACTAAGTATGTTGTTGATATTAAAACATCAGGGATGGAAAAGAAATACGAGTCTTTAGGTGAAATTAAAAAATCTGAAGAAAATATAAGCAACTCTATAAATAAACTTAAGAATATGAAGAGGTGAAAAATGGCAGCGGGACTAGATGTTGGTACAAGTTACATTGTTTTATCAACAGAAGACAAAAAAGACAATGTTATATATAAAGACTTTAGAGACGCCTTTTATATTATCAAACCAACAACCCCAGTTGCCACAAAAATGATAGAGAAAGGACTTGCTGGAAAAGTCTTCATTAAGGATAGTGATGGTTCTTTCATTCTATTAGGCAAAGACGCAATCGAAAAAGCCATAGAAAGAAATGACACAGCAAAAAGACCAATGTATAAAGGTGTCGTTTCTGCTAAAGAAAAAGATGCCAAAAAGATCCTGGCTTTCATCTTGAAGGAAGTTGTTGGACAAGCTTCGGAAGAAAATGAGCAGCTTGTTTTCTGTGTCCCAGCACAACCGGTAGATCAAGAAGATGAAGATTTTGATGTAGGCTATCATGAAGATGTAGTCAAAACAATCCTAAAAGAATGTGGATACAACGCAAGAGCAATTAACGAAGCAGAAGCTCTTTGTTATGCTGAGTTAGATGTTGAAGATTATACGGGTATTGCTGTTAGTTGTGGTGCAGGCATGACCAATGTTTGTGTCATGTTAAATGGTGAACCTACTGTAGTTTTTAGCACAACAAAAAGTGGTGATTGGGTAGATCGTATGAGTGCTGTTGCCACAGGAGAACCTGACAGTGTTGTTCAAGCAGAGAAGGAGGGTGGGGGTTTTGTAATAGGAGAACCTAGCGATAGTCCTGTTTTGGGTGCTGTATCTGCATATTATGAAAGACTCATAGATTACACAACAAAACAACTAGCTCATGCTTTATCCAACCACAAGTCTTTACCCAAGTTTAAAAATCCATTAACAATTGTTGTTGCTGGTGGAACTTCTCAGGCTGCTGGATATATTGAGCAGTTTGCTAAGAAATTGGAGGAAAATGGCTTTCCTCTAAGCATAAAAGAAGTAAAGCACGCAGTTGATCCTTTACACGCTGTTGCTAAGGGGTGCTTAATAGCTGCAAAGGTTTTGTAAATGTTTGATTTTCTGAAAAAACTCAGATATGCAGTACGGTCGCCCAAATGGCAAAGTGTCAGAAAAGAACATATTAAAAACAATCCATACTGTATTGCCTGTGGTAGAGATAAAAAGCTGGAAGTACATCATATAAAACCAGTGCATTTATTTCCTGAGCTAGAATTAGATCCTTCAAATCTTGTTACTCTGTGTGCTGATCCATGTCATTTGCTATTTGGTCATTTAATGCATTTTAAAAGCTGGAATAGTACTGTTATAGAAGATAGTTCTAGTTATTTAGCTAAGATAAAACGCCGACCATATTCTTAAATATAGTGTATATATAATGTGATCAAAAATACTTAGAGGGTCATATTATGGCTAAAAGGACGCACGGTAAGAACAACTGTGGATTGTTCCCATATATCAAAGAAGAACTTTATGGGGATTTTCTTTCTGGTCAAAACATACCCTGGTCTATTCAAAAATTTCAGATAGATCAACTATGGAACGCATCAAAAGGAGATGGAGTTAAAGTAGCTGTTATAGATAGCGGATGTGATCTAAATCATGAAGATCTTAAAGAGAACTTTATTCAGGGTAAAAACTTTGTTGAGTTAAATAAGGATCCTATGGACGAGAATAGTCATGGGACTCATGTGGCTGGAACAATATGTGCAGAAAATAATAATCTAGGAGTGGTTGGTATCGCTCCCGACGTTCAGATCATGCCTATTAAAGTTTTTGGTGCCGATGGTCGCGGAGATAATAGAACTGTCGCTAATGCGATTGTGTGGGCTGCTGATCATGGTGCTGACATCTTGTGTATGTCTTTGGGTTCTCCACATCAGTCATCAGAGTTGGAATCGGCTATCAATTATGCTCTGAAAAAAGGAGCTGTATCTTTTTGTGCCGCTGGAAATGGTGGAGAATCATCATCAATATATTATCCGGCTAGATATGAGCAGACCGTGAGTACAGGAGCAATTGACGACAAAATGAATAGAGCATATTTTACATGTAAAGGAGATCAATTAGACTTCTTAGCTCCAGGATTCAATATCTTAAGTACTGTTCCAGGAAATAAGTATGCGTTAATGAGTGGTACTAGTATGGCCAATCCATTCGTTGTTGGGTGCGCGTCTCTGTTGCTCTCTTATGTAAGAAAAAATAAGTTAAATATTAAATTAAAAACAGCAAATGACTATATAGAAGTTTTACAAAAATACACATTTAATTTAGCTAATCCTAATTATTCTGGCCATAAAGAATATGAAGGCAATGGCGTTTTAGATCCAAGAAAATTTAACGGATGGCAAGACTTATGAAATGAGGGATAAGATGTTTAGATTTTTATTGTTAATATTTTTTATTCTGTCTGGTGTTCAACTAGGATTTACTGGAACAATAGATCCAAACACACCGGACTCAAAGCATGTAGAATATGGGTCTAAATTTCATAGCGTTGTTAAAATTTGCTGTTTTGATGGAAAAGGATTGTCTTGTGGTTCTGCTGTAATAATTTCTCCTAACTGGATAGTAACGGCCGCACATGTAGTAGAAAATTGTCATAGCTGGTCAATTACGGTAGGAGACGAACAATATAAGATTGATAAAATGATTATTCATGAAGAATATAAAACAGAGGTGTTTGGATACAACGATATTGCTTTGGGACATTTAGAAAAAGAAATAAAATTAGAACATTATCCAGAATTATACAAAGATTCTGATGAGGTGGGGAAGATATGCTCAATGGCAGGATGGGGGTTTACTGGAACTTTTAATACTGGCATAGAAAAGTCTGATGGAAAAAGAAGGGGCGGATCTAACTTTATAGACAGAACAGAGAGAAAAATACTTGTCTGTTCTCCGTCTAAAAAAAATGAGAAAACAACAGAGCTAGAATACCTTATAGGTAGCGGAGATAGTGGTGGAGGATTATTCATAGGAAACAAACTTGCTGGGATCCACTCGTCTGTTATAGGCTATGATGGTAAGCCAAACTCAACATATACAGACGAAAGTTGTCATACTAGAGTAAGTTTATTCCATAATTGGATAAAAGAAACTATCAGCAAATAACTATCTGCTGTAGATGTATTCTATAGCTTCTCTGTCGTAAATTCCTCGTTTTTTGAGGTACGCTTTTTGCTTTTTTCTCCACTCCTCAAGATCTCTATAATATCCATTCATTCTTCTGGCTTCAAATAAGGTATATATGTGGTTTAATCTAGAATTGCTAGAGGTATAAGTATTGTTGTTGTCACTCATGTTACTATAAGTGGGTCCAGCCTGCTGTGAAAATGATGCGTAATATTTTTCAGAATCAGTAGCGTCGTAAGAACTTCCAAAAGATTGCTGGTAAATCCTAGATGATTGACCGAATCCACTTGTCTCAGCAGCTTGAACTGTGCTTACTAAATTACCCAAACTTTGACCAACCTGAGACGCATCAAAAGTTTGAGACAAAACAGGATTGTCGAGTAGAAAAATACATAGGATTAAAATTATCGAAGTCTTCATTATCTCACCTCTTATCTTTGACTATACCACATAGTAGTAGTCAGGTCAAAAATGCGGTCCAAATTTTTTATAGATCGACTTCTACAATATTATAGTCTAAGCCAAACACTCTTTGTCTAGTGTTGACCGGATGTATTAAGTATGGACACTCAACTCCTAAATAATAACTAACTTGTGGTAGAGAGTAATTGTCTACGATTTCATTGAAGCCTACAGCATACCGTGGATTTTCTTTCATAAAATGAATTAAACGATCAACATTACCATCAAAATTATTAAGTCTTATGGTATTGTTTCTTATAAATTCAGAATTATCAAAGATTTGATTTAACGCATCGTCAAAATCTGATGGACTATCCAGCAAGTGCCATATGGTTCTGTAATAATTACCAAGTATCCATTCAGAATAATTTATTGGTCCTAATGATGGTTGCAGAGTAGAGATAAAACCAACACCATGATGAACTATTTGCGTATTAGTTGCCAAAGACTTAAATCCATGATAATTCATAACTGGCAATAGATCGTCTATAGCTAATCGGTCACGATGGTAATCAAAATGCTCTAGGATATATAAATACGCTCTTTCTTTAATAATATATCCCCACGCTCCTGTGGATTTAAAATTTGTAGATAAATGTTTAGAAACAGGTATGCATGGGTGTCTACCATTAAATCCAAGACATATTATATCCCACTCAATATTTCTCATATGCTCAGTCAGTATCGGCAGGTATTCTTCCATCTTAATGTTGTTTTTTTCATTGCCAACAAAAAGAGTATCATATAATTGAAAGTCATCTTCAAAAACGCATATGGTTTTATATTTTTCTTTTTTAGCCATCTCAAAAACAGCACAATGACTCATTGTAGCAGTAGATTGGGTGAATGGATTGGTTATTGCTGAGAACCTATTTAAATTTTGAATATTAAATTTGCTTATTTGTTCCTCTACATTATTTCGTCTGTCTTCAGACGAATCTAAATTAATATAGAAACCAGCATCAGAGATATTTGTATCTAGTATAGAAAACATTTAAATTGCATCCCCTTTCTCTAAAGCAGCCCAAAAGCACCCCTCCATCCATTGATCGTAATTATGTATAATCCCCTCATTATCTGAGTAGCTTTCTCTTTGCGTAAAAATCATAGGAATAGTAATTCCAATATTAAATAGATCGTTTTTGTATTTGAGAACCTGCTCATGTGAGCAGCAGTCATTGATAAATTCGTCTATGATACATCTGTAATGAGAACACTCTGGATCTCTGTAGCATTTGAGTTTTTCATAAGCATACTCAATAAAATTATTCTTATATAAAAAACACTGAGTACAAAGAAGATTGGATATTTTACCAAAATTATTATCTTGTCTTATTATTTTGCTGTTATACTGTGGTCTAGTTCCAAGAGCTATGACATCATATTCTTGACTAAAATGGTGCCATTTACTAAAAATTTCATCTATTGTATTTGTACTAACTCCATTCATGATCTTGATATCATCTTCAAAAACAACGATAGACTCATATTGATTGTCAATAGCGTCCTTAAAAATATTAATATAGGACTCTGTACAGCCATACACTCTCCAATTTTCGTCTGGGATTCTGATGCCGTCGAAGAAAGTATAGCCCGATATATTTAACTCATCTAGTACGGAAAGTGTTTCTTTTCTTCTATCTTCTCTTTCTGGAAGACTTAAAATATAGCCATGATCAGCTATTTTAATGTCTTTATAATATAGCATTATAGATTTCCTGAAAGTCTTTCACACCATCCCTTTGACTCGCTATGAGGCCAAACAACCCAGTATTTGGGCTTAACATCAGTAGAAAACTCTCTCCAAACCTTGCAGTATCCATCTGGATCATTTTTCATCATATTAATTTCATTTTTATCTGCATCTTTGCGAAATAGTGTGTTATCCATTTCATCATGAAAAGCAACAACCCAAAAATCATAATCTGTTTCTGGAACTTTGTCGTAGCCCACATCAATACAGTGTTTAAAAATCTTTAATAAAGCATTATCAAATTCTTCATCAGAAGAGTTTTGTAGTGGGTCTGGGGGAGATTTATGATCTAATACTTGCTTTTGAATAGCTCTTTTGCCAAAGCTTAAACCCGCATATTTCTCATAATCTCTCAAGCTTCTTACTTTTCCGAATCCGTATGGTCCAAAATCAATATCTCTTTTTTCTCCATCCATTTCAAAGAGCTTGCGATTTCTTAGATGACATTCATTATTTCTCTGACCCCATACAGGATCATCGTCCCACTGTTTTGTTCTTCCTTTTCTTGTGTATTCGTGCCAGCAAATAACTTTGTTGGGATGGTATAGATCATAACCGTGTGTGTATGCTCTGACGGAAATGCTAATTTCTTCTCCATGAAAATAATAGTTGGGATCATGTTGAACTTCTTTACAAAATTCCCCAACAGTAAATGCAAAATGAGCACTATAAAATCTGGCTGGTAGAGGTTTTGTCTTATCATCCCAAGAATCAAATGATGCAGGAAGGAAGAATACTGCTCCTTCTGGTATGAATCTATCAAAATTCATTTTCCACGGTTCCTGAACTCTAGCTGCTGGATCATTGTCTGGATCAAAACTTGGTATATAAGCAGTAATTAGTGGTTTAGGACTACCCTCTTTTTGTAGGTCAGTTAACATATCTATTAAAATAGAATCCCAGTCTTGTACAAATCTATGATGACTATCTAATTGAAGAGTATATTTTTCATCCTGATATAATGATTGTACTGCGTTCCTGGCCCAGCAAACACCCTTTGAATCTTTATAGTTTATGTCTAAAATCCTAAACCTTGGATCATTTTTATATTCAGAAATATCATCCCACTCATCACCCTCTTTATGTTGCCAAGCTATTCCTATCCTTAGATTTTCAGGATACTTAGCTTTTTCTATCATGTCTTGCAGAGTTGGCTTTAGTTGGGGATCTCTATAGGCAGCTATTTGGATAAAAATAGTATTAGTTTTCTTTTCTTTCGTGCGCTTCATAAAAATGTACTCTGTTATGTGTAATGGGACTAGCTAGTAATATTGCTGATTTGACTTTATTCTCTAGAGTAAGACTATAAATGTGACTCATCCATGTTTGTTCGTATGGTCTGGCCCATGTGGTATCTAAAAATAATTTTTGATTACCTTCTTGGTCTATAATATGAGGCCAATTAGAATAGTAAATCTCTCCGTCTACATATGGATTTTGATTTAATGTCTTAATTGTAGAAAATTTAGTCAAAGGTCTTTTGTTTATTGGTCCGAAATATTGTATTTTCCTTTCCATAGGAACATTATGCCAACTCCATTGTTCTCCATTGTGACCATAAAATTCACTAAAGCTAAATTTTAAAAAGTCATACTCTTCAATATCCATAATGCGTATTAGGCTATTAAAAAGATCATTAACATTCTTAGGGAAACCAAAAGGACATCTAGTATTTTTATCTAAATCAATAAGCATATCGTCTTCAAAAAACATCATATACTTGGAACCCAAATCTCTGAAATGTTCAGCAGCTAATTGTCTACCTCCGCAAACTCCTATATTCCCTTTTCTTATCTCTGTAAAACCATATTCCGATGAAATTCTATCATATGCAGGGAACAGTTCTTCTTTTGTAGTATTATTAATTAGATACTTATCTGTTTTATTCAAAAAATTTGTATCATATTTTTCAAATGAATCTAATACCATTTGTAGTTGTGCTGGTGAATTAAATGCATTAATGTATAAAACAGTATTATTATTTGAAGATTGTTTACGCTTTGTTGCTTTGGATTCAAGTATTGTGGTTTTGTTTTTTACGTTCTCGAAAAAAGTACTAATTAATCCATCTTCATTAATTTTTTCATATTCATAAATATCTGGTTGTAAATAAGTCATCAAGGTAAAGATGCTTTCTTCTGTACCCATAAAGCCTTCTGCTAGGGAATCTCTAAGTAGTCCATAGTAAAGTTCATTTGCTTGAGATATGTACTCTTTATGGCCACCAAAAAATCCCCCTCTAGCTACTCTATTAACTTTATCTGAGTTAGCAAATTTTTCCATACCCTTAATATTAAAGCCATGAATCTCTGAGTTTGTTTCATAAGGAAAACAGACAAATAAAAACTTTTTAACTATGTTTTCTATTTTTTCTATTACTTTATCGTGAGTAAAATATCCTGGATGTACAGTATTGGTTATTCCTCCGTCTATCCAAAATAAATAGTCAGTATTGAAGAAATTAAATATCTTAGCATTATGAAGCATGAACATTTTGCTCATAACCATGGGATTATACCATTCCATCGACCCTTGTGTGCTTTCTTTGAGCCAACCAGCTTGATTGTACCAGTCTGGATTCTCCCTTATTTCTTGAATTTTATCAAAAAATGGGAAAAAGGGCTCTTTAAACTGTTCTTTTGTATGATGTACAATTCGAGTATTCTCTCTATCTCTTATTTTCCATACCATATCCTCTATTTCTGGATCTATAAAAATACACATAGGTATTTCTTTAGCAGAGAGGAGTTTTTCAAAATTTGAGATATAGTGGTCGAATTTCCTACTCCAACCCTCTGTAGCTTCGGACCTGCGAAGATCCCATATGCCAGTCACTAAGGTAGAGTTTATCATTAGAGTTATGTATTAAGGTATTATCAGTCCGACCTGCATAATATTATTCAGTTCCACTCCTCCTGTCAACCTACCAAAGTTTTGAGATCAGCTTGACTTTTTTCAGGAAACGAGTATATTACTTGGTACGGTTTTTTGTTTTTAGTCAATTACTTATTTTTACTTAATGATCCAATGAAAAGGCAAAAAGAAGACGATTTTGATAAGAAAGAAGTTCGCAGAAAGAAACTTCAAGAAAAAAATAGCTTTAAGGACGTCCCATCAGAGCCTACAATCTCCCATTCTTTGAAAAAAGAATTTAAAAAGAAAAAAGAAGAGATGGATGAGGAAGAGTGGGAAGATTGGGAAAGGTATTACAATAGGTAATTATGCAAAAATTTATTGAAGAATTAAATTGTGGTGACGCTTTTGAGTTTGAGGATAAAAGGTTTCTTGTAACGTCTGATTTTAAAAAAAATGGAGATAGACTTTGTATAGATATTAATAGTGGTAATTCAAGATGGCTTAAGCCAGATTGTCATATTGATCATATTAGCTTGTATACAATGGATAAAGATAACAATTTTACTCCAATAAAGGAAAATAAATCAGATGCTCCTCCTCAAGCTGCAAATATTTCTTAAGTCATTATTTTTTCATGTTCAGGCAGGACTACCCAAATCTAGCCAAGAGCAGATAGATCAAAGATACTCGATTTGTTTATTATGTGATCAATTTAATAAGATAAAATCGGAGTGTTCTGTTTGTGGTTGTGCTATTAGCAGGAAGAAGAAGTTTTTGAATAAACTAGCATGGTCCGATCAAGAATGCCCATTAGGCAAATGGAATAAATTAATATAATAAGGAGCATTTATGCAAACTATACAGCCCAATAAAAAATATAATTTACTAAACAATAGTGATATTTTCGAAATTATAAGGAAAAGAACGGAAACAGCAGAAATGGGAGCGACACTTTTTGTTCCTCATGTATGCAATAATATAGATTTGTTTGATGCTGGTTTTGCTGCTGCTGTAGCCAAGAACTATCCAGAAGTGAAGGCTAATTATCATATGCTTGGAAAAAATTTCCTAAAAAATAATCTAGGCCATTCTCAGATAATTAAAGTTTATGAACAACCCAAATATAAGCATAAGCTGTATTTTGTAAATATGATTGCCCAGACGGGCGTTAAAAGCAGCAATAATACTAGACCTCTAAACTATGCAGCTTTAGTAAGAAGCATGATACAATTAAGTCAATTTATTCACTCAAACACAGGTTTTCTACAAAAAAACGAGAATATAGAAATTCATGCCCCTAAATTTGGAAGTGGTCTTGCTGGTGGCAATTGGAATTTTATTAGCGAGCTAATAGAAGACGTTTGGGGTAAATATAATGTTTTTATCTATAATCCCAAATAAATAAACAGAATAATGAAAACTATACTAATTTTAGGTGGAACACAAATGCTTGGAAGAGATCTCGTTGAAACATTACGAGGTAATCTCAATTATGATATTACTTTAGCCAATAGAGGTATAACAAATCCTAGTATTTTTCCTGAACTTAAATGCCTTAAAATAGATAGAAACTCTACAGAATCATGCTTAAAGTTATCCGAAAATATTTATGATTATGTATTCGACTTTTCTTGCTATAATTTAAGACAATTCGAAAATACTAGCAGCCTAGTAAGCTGCACTAATTATGTATATATATCTACATTAGGAGTCTTTGATGTTTCTCATGAAAACCACTCAAACGACAACACTCCCCATGGAAGATATTTAAATTATTGTATAGACAAAAAAAATGTAGAAGCATATATTTCAAGAACAGAATTTCCATATAAAATATTTACTGTTAGACCATGCGTTATATATGGAGAAAATGACTATACTCAAAGATTTGAGCAAAGAGATGGTCAGTACTATTGGAAAAATACAAATGTCAAAGCAGACGAAGAAACTAATTGCATACATGTTTCAATAGTGACACAAAAGTTAATAGAAATTCTAGAAAATCAGACACCTGAAAATACGAGAAAAGAAATTATTAATATAGGGAAAATACCCAATGCTATCATATCAAATCAATAGAGACTCTGGTCTGCTTGATCAACTTAAATCTCATCAATATATCAATAAAGATATTAGTATAGAGTATTATGATACTCCATTTCATTATGCTATATTAAATAATGTCTTTAATGCTGATATATATCAATTATTATGTAGTAATTTTGCATCATACATAAGCAGGACGGTTCCGTACAAAGATCAGCCAGGAGCTGTACATGATTATGCTGGATATATTTACGGACTTAAAAAAGAAGACTGTCAAAATGGGTATGATTTTTTTATAGATCCTTTATGGAAAAATTTTTGTTCTAGTATTTTTAATATAGAAACCAACAAGTACACAGCCTTAAGCGCCCATTGGCATAAAGCTCCTTCTAAGCCAGGTTTTGTACACAAAGATCTAAATATATGTTCTACTTTAATTTCAGATAAAGAAGATATTGGGCTTACCGGCAACTGTTACTATTCTGATGATTCAATAGATAAGCAGCCACACACCCTTAAAATTATTAGAAGTATAGCTCTCTTATTTTATTTCAACAACAAGGAACCGCTCGAAGAAGAGGATAAGGGAGGTACTAGCATATATACTCA
>Ga0164292_10000715_pt1 | contig 26369 bp, 37 predicted proteins | sample GEODES117metaG_FD_111486 | JGI IMG/M metagenome (GOLD analysis project Ga0164292, IMG submission 111486) | Eutrophic lake water microbial communities from Lake Mendota, Wisconsin, USA - GEODES117 metaG | ecosystem: Environmental > Aquatic > Freshwater > Lake | place: USA: Lake Mendota...
ACCTCCGTCGCGGCTCGCACCCGGATCGTGGCGGGAAGCCGGCCATTGAGAGCCTTCGGCCAGCGGGCTGCCGGAATCGGGCCGCTGGCATCGAAATGCACCACCTGACCGGCGGCATGCACGCCACTGTCGGTGCGGCCTGCGGCCACGGCTTTGATCGGCCGGAGCGGATCCAGCGAAGCGATGGCCTCCTCGAGCACCTCCTGTACGGAAAGGTGGCGGGGCTGCCGTTGCCAGCCATGAAATGCTGAACCCTCGTACTGCAGGCAGAGAGCGATCCGGCGGATCTTCTCTGCCATTGCAGTCGAGGGCTCAGGCGTATCCGTAGGGAAAGGGGCGGGAGGGCTCAGACCAGCTCGATGATCGCCATTTCGGCATTGTCGCCGCGGCGGCGAACCGTACGGATGATGCGGGTATAGCCCCCGTTGCGGTCGCCGTAGCGGTCCTGGGCCTTGTCGAACAGGGCATGGACCAGCTGCTTGTCGTAGATGTAGCCGATGGCGCGACGACGGGAGGCCAGGCTTCCTTCCTTGGCCAGGCTGATCATGCGCTCGGCTTCATCGCGGAGGGCCTTGGCGCGGGCCTTGGTGGTGGTGACGCGACCTTCGCGGATCAACTGGGTGGTGAGGCCACGCAGCATGGCTTTGCGTTGGTCGGCGGGGCGCCCCAGCAAGGGGACTCGGCACTGGTGTCGCATGGGAAAACGGAGGCTGTCGCTATGGGGGTGGAGGAAAACCGCTGATCAGGCGCTGGTGCGGCTCTGGGGCAGGGAAATGCCGATTCGCTCGAGGGCTTCGATCACCTCATCGGCAGACTTGGAGCCGAAGTTCTTGATCTCGAGAAGATCTTCGTAGCTGAAGCCCATTAGATCGGAGACCGCATTGACCTGGGCCCGCTTCAGGCAGTTGTAGGCCCTCACCGAGAGATTCAGCTCTTCGAGGGGGATCTGGGGTTCGGCGGATGGCTCCGGTTCCAGGCCGGGATCTTCGGCCATGGTGAGGCTGGCCAGGGGCTGGAACAGCGAGATCAGCTGGTTGGCCGCCTGGGCCATGGCATCGTCGGGAGTGATGCTGCCGTTGGTTTCGATTTCGAGGCGCAGGCGCTCACGAGCCGAACCGCCTTCACCCACAGCGGTCTCGTCGACGCTGTAGTTCACCCGTTTGACGGGCATGAACACGGCATCGATCTGGAGCAGATCGATGGCACTGGTGTCCTCGTTATGGCGGTCCACCGGGCGATAGCCGATGCCTCGCTCCACGTGAACCTCCATCTCGAGGCTGTGGCCCTCGGCCACCGTGGCGATCGGACGATCCGCGTCGATCACCTGGACCTGTGAGGAGAACTGCAGGTCGGAGGCGGTCACCGTTGCCGGGCCGTTGACCACGAGCCGGCCGATCTCGGTTTCGCGGCTGCGGCTGTTGACCGGGATGGATTTGCAGTTTAGGAGGATATCCAGTACGTCTTCACGAACACCGGGAACGGTGGCGTACTCGTGGTTGACGCCGGAGAGGCGGACGGCGGTGATGGCACTCCCTTCAAGGGCGCCGATCAGCACCCGTCGCAGGGCGTTGCCGAGGGTGGTGGCCTGGCCCCGATCGAGGGGACCGATCACGAAGACGCCCAGCTGGGAGCGGTCGTCGGCAACCTGGTGCTCGACCCGATCGATCTGGTATTGCAGCACGGTCTGATGAGGCGAAGGGTGGAACAGGAGCTGAGCGTGGAGCTCCGAATCAGACGCGACGACGCTTGGGCCGACGGCAACCGTTGTGGGGCAGCGGAGTGACATCCCGGATCAGGGTGATCTCCAGACCGGCCACCTGCAGGGCACGGATTGCTGTTTCACGGCCGGAACCGGGACCACGCACCAAAACCTCGATCTGACGCATGCCCTGTTCAAGGGCGCGACGGGCTGCTGCCTCGGCGGCGGTCTGGGCGGCAAAGGGGGTGCCTTTGCGGGCGCCCTTGAAACCGCTGGCACCAGCGGAGGACCAGCTGATCACTTCGCCGGCCGTGTCGGTGATCGACACGATCGTGTTGTTGAAGGTGCTCTGGATGTGGGCCACCCCGTTGGGGACGTTGCGTTTGGCCTTCTTGGGACCTGATTTCTTGGCTGGCTTCGCCATGGCTTAGGCCCTGCGGTGGCAGGGAGGTGATCGGGGGACTGGGGAACCCTGGTGACGCCGGCGGCTCGAGAGCCAGGCGGCAGGGTTGGGGCGACGGGACCGGGAAGGGGCTGGAGGGCCTTACTTCTTCTTGCCGGCCACGGTTTTGCGGGCGCCGCGGCGGGTGCGGGCGTTGGTGCGGGTCCGTTGGCCGCGCACGGGCAGGCCAATGCGATGGCGACGGCCGCGAACACAGCCGATGTCCTGGAGACGCTTGAGGGCCATGCCCTCTTCGCGGCGCAGGTCGCCTTCGAGGGTGAAGCCTTCAGCGGCGCCGCGCAGTTTCTGCACGTCGGAATCGCTGAGATCCTTCACGCGGGTATCGGGGTTGACCCCGGTCTTGGCAATGATCTTGCGGGCCCGGGTCAACCCGATCCCGTACACATAGGTGAGAGAAATCTCAACCCTCTTGTCGCGAGGGATATCGACACCGGCGATCCGAGCCACGTCAGGAAACGTTCAGAGGGCAGTAAGGGGGACCAGGCTTGTGGCGAATGCCAGGAAGCTCTGGTGAGGGAAATTGTTCCTGCCGGCGGCGGCAGGAGCCAGGCTCAGCCCTGGCGCTGTTTGTGCTTGGGATTGGTGCAGATCACCATCACCCGGCCGTGGCGACGGATCACCCGGCACTTGTCGCACATTCTCTTGACTGAGGCACGCACCTTCATGGGCGTTGTGCACTCCAATTTGCAAACCGACAACCTATCACATCAGTCAACCAGCAAGGCAGCGATTCTGCCCCCGATCTCCTCCACGGTGCCGGCCGCCTCCACCGCCTGGAGCAGGCCGCGCTCCCGATAGTGGGCGATCAGTGGTTCCGTCTGCTGGCGGTAGACCTCCAGTCGATGGCGGATCACGTCCTCGTTGTCGTCGGCCCGGCCCCGCCCCAGAAGGCGCTGCAGCAGAACGCCGTCCTCCAGTTCCATCAGGACCACCAGCTCGATCTGCTGGTCCAGCTCCTCAAGCAGGGCGTCGAGGGCTCCCACTTGGGAAAGGTTGCGGGGAAAGCCATCCAGGAGCCACCCACCGTTGTGGTTCTGCAGGCGACTGCGCACGATGGCGAGCACCAGCTCGTCGCTGACGAGTTCCCCACGGGCCATCACAGCCTCCGCCTGTTGGCCGAGCTCGCTGCCGGACTGCACTTCGGCCCGCAGCAGATCTCCGGTGGAGAGATGCAGCAGGTTGTGCTCGCCGGCCAGTCGCTGGGCCTGGGTGCCCTTGCCGGCACCGGGGGGGCCAAGGAAGAGGAGGCGGTTCTTCATGGATTCGGGGATATGGGGGAGGAAGGGGCGCCCGGGGCTGCGGCTCACTGCCGCACCATGCCCTCGTAGCGCTGAGAGATCACGTAGGTCTGGACCTGTTTGGCGGTGTCGATGGCCACGCCTACCAGGATCAGCAGGGAGGTGGCTCCCAGGCCCTGGAAGGTGCGCACCTGGGTGGCCCCTTCCACAGCTGAAGGAATGATCGCCACCGCTCCGAGGAAGAGGCCGCCCAGCAGGGTGAGCCTGTTCTGCACGGAGCTGAGGTAACCGGCGGTGGCTGACCCCGGCCGGACCCCGGGAATCGCCACGCCGCTGCGCTTGAGGTTGGTGGCCACGTCCACGGGGTTGACCGTGAGCGACGCATAGAAGAAGCCGAAGCCCAGGATCAGCGAAAAGAACACCAGGGCATACAGCCAGGGCGTGCTGCTGTTGGGATTGAGGTAGCCGGCGAGACGGATCAGGGACGGGTTGCCCGTGAGGTTGGCAACCGTCAGGGGAAGGAACACCACCGCGGAGGCGAAGATGATCGGCATCACCCCGCCGGCGTTGAGCTTGAGGGGCAGATAGCTCTGGCGGGAAGAGAGCATGCCTGCCCCTCCGACCTGTCGCTTGGCACTCACGATCGGGATCCGCCGGCTGCCTTCCTGCACAAAGATGATCCCGATGATCGTCATCAGGAACACCAGCACCAGGATCACAATCCCGCCCACGGTGCTGCGATCACCGCTCTGGGCCAGCTCGATGGTGGAACCGAGGGCCTTGGGCAGAGAGGCAACGATGTTTACGAAGATCACCAGCGAGGCCCCCTGACCGATGCCCCGTTCGGTGATCACCTCGCTGATCCACATCACCACCATCGAGCCCGTGACCAGCGCCAGGCTGGTCTGGAGAACGAACTGCCAGTCGGGCAGGCCCGGCAGGGCGTACTGGCGAAGAATGAGCGAGAACACCACGCTCTGGATCACCCCCCAGCCGAGGGCCACGTAGCGGGTGATCTGGGCGATCTTGCGCCGACCGGCCTCGCCTTCATTCTTCTGCAGGTCTTCGAGCTGCGGCAGGGCGGCGGTGAGCAGCTGCAGGATGATCGAGGCGTTGATGAACGGCAGGATGCCGAGCGCGAAGACTCCGAGGGTGGACAGGCCGCCCCCGGTGAAGATGTCGAGGAAGCCGATCAGCTGGCCGCCGCGCTGGATGAAGTCCTGGAAGGCGACCCGGTCGATCCCGGGCACCGGGATGTAGATCCCGAGACGCACCAGCAGCAGCAGACCCAGGGTGGTGAGCACCCGATCCCTCAGCCCTTTGGCCTGGAACAACTGGCTGATGATTTCAGCGGCGCTTGGGTTGCGCCCCCGGCTGACGACCATGGTGATGGGGAAGAGGGGAAAGGGCAGACAGGAAAGAGCCGCCCGACCGGCCAGAAAGGCGCGGTACGGACGGCTCCGAACTTAGGAGTTGGGGACCACCGGCGTCAGCCGATGATCTCGCAGCTGCCACCGGCAGCCTCGATCTTCTCGCGGGCGCTGGCGGTGAAAGCGGCAGCCTGCACGGTCAGCTTCACCTTCAGATCACCATTGCCCAGCACCTTGAGCGGATGCTTGGGGCTGGTGACGAGCCCCTCCTTGACCAGACTGTCCAGGCTGACGGTGCTGCCGGCCTTGAGGTCGGCCAGCCCGGCCACGTTGATCACAGTGAATTCCTTGGGATTCACCAGTGGGAAATGCTTCAGTTTCGGCACGCGCCGATAGAGAGGCATCTGACCACCTTCGAAGCCGGGCCGGGTGGGACGGCCGGAGCGGGACTTCTGACCCCGCATGCCGAAACCGCAGCTGGCGCCCTGGCCGGCCGCGATGCCACGACCCTTGCGGGTCTTGCGGCGACGGGCCCCGGCCTGGGGTTGGAGACTGTTGAGTTGGAACGTCATCGGGGAGCTCAGGAGTAGATCTGCTCAAGGGAGATGCCCCGCTCCTTGGCGGTCTCCTTGTGGGTGCGGAGAGCCGAGAGGGCTTCCATGGCGGCTCGGGCGTTGTTGAGCGGGGTCTTGGACCCCAGTCGCTTGGCGAGCACGTTCTTGATGCCGGCAAGTTCGAGCACGGTGCGGATCGAACCACCCGCGATCACCCCGGTACCGGGCGCGGCCGGACGGATCAGCACACTGGCGGCGCCGTCGCGGCCGTTGCTGAGGGTGGGAATCGAGCTATGGCGGGTGAGGGGCACCTTGACGAGGTGTTTCTTGCCATCGGCCACCCCTTTGCGCACGGCACCGATGACGTCGCCGGCCTTGCCTACGCCCACGCCCACCTGGCCGCGTTCGTTGCCGACCACGACGATCGCGCGGAAACTCATCTTCTTGCCGCCCTTGACGGTCTTGGAGACGCGGCGGATCTGCACCACCCGCTCCTGCCATTCGGAGTCACGCTCCTGGCCCCGGCGGTTGTCGCGCCCCCGACCGCCACCGCGGCGGTCGCCCTTGCCCTCGCCCCGGCCACCGCGGCGCTCCTGCTGGCCTTCGGCGGCTGCAGGAACATCCGATGCTGCCGGAACATCGCTGGACTGGATCTGGTCGTTGGTTTCGGTCATGGTGAGAGCAGGATCAGAACTGAAGGCCCGCTTCCCGGGCGGCGTCGGCGAGGGCCTTGACCCGACCGTGGTACAGGTTGCCGCCTCGATCGAAGACCACCTGCTGAATGCCCTTGGCCAGAGCACGCTTGGCGACCAGCTGACCAACGGCAACGGAAGCATCGCAGGTGCCGCCGGCGGGGACGCTGGCTCGCAGGTCCTTGTCGAGGGTCGAAGCCGAACAGAGTGTGTTCTGGGCGTCGTCGTCGATGACCTGGGCGTAGATGTGATTGTTGGAGCGGAACACCGCCAGCCGTGGGCGGTCGGCGGTGCCAGTGAGATTGCGACGCAGACGGCGATGGCGCTTCTGGGTCTGCTGCTTGCGGGAGGGGGATGACATAGGGGATCAGGCTAACAACGCTCGGGCAGACCTTATTTCTTGCCGGTCTTACCGGCTTTGCGCAGGATCCGCTCGCCCTCGTATTTGATGCCCTTGCCCTTGTAGGGCTCGGGGGGACGAATGGCGCGAACTTTGGCGGCCTCGTTGCCGACCAGTTCCTTGTCGGCACCACTGACGAGAACGTTGGTGTTGTTCTCGACGGCGAAGGTGACTCCGTCGGGAGGAACCATCTCGACCGGGTGGCTGTAACCGGCGCTCACCACCAGTTTCTTGCCCTGCACCTGGGCCCTGTAGCCCACCCCGACAATTTCGAGTTTGCGGGTGAAGCCCTGGCTCACGCCCTCCACCATGTTGGCGACGAGGGTGCGGCTGAGGCCGTGACGCTCACGGGAGCGACGATTTTCGCTGGCGGGAGCCACCACGAGGGTGTTGCCATCCTGGGAGATGGTGACGCCTTCAGGCAGGGTCCGACTGAGCTCGCCCTTGGGACCCTTCACGGTCACTGCCAGGCCATCGAGGCTGACACTGACCTTGTCGGGGATGGGAATCGGAGCTTTACCGATACGTGACATTGTTTTTGATCTCCCTGAATCAGTAGACGTAGCAGAGCACTTCGCCGCCAACGCCCTGCTTGCGGGCGTCACGGTCGCTCATCACCCCTTTGGAAGTGGAGATGATCGCCACTCCGAGGCCGCCGAGGACCTTGGGAAGCTGGCGCGTGTTCTTGTAGATGCGCAGGCCTGGCTTGCTCACCCGCTGCACACGGCGAATCGTGGGCTGACGGTGTTTGCCGCTGTACTTCAGCTCGAGCACCAGTTGTTTCTGGATCCCTTCGCCTTCTTCAGAGATGTTGGCGATGAAGCCTTCCTGCTGCAGCACATTGGCGATGCTCCTGGACATGCGCGAGGCAGGGATCCGGGTGCTTTCGTGGCGCTTCTCACTCGCATTGCGAATGCGGGTGAGCATGTCGGAAATCGGGTCGTGGTTGGCCATGGTCGTGTCCGGAAGAGGGCTCAGTTACTGCGGAACGGCATCCCCATCTCGCGGAGGAGGGCCCGGCCCTCTTCGTCGTTACGGGCGCTGGTCACGATCGTGACGTCCATGCCCCGAATGGCGTCGATCTTGTCGAACGAGATCTCGGGGAAAATGATCTGCTCGCGGATTCCGAGGGTGTAATTCCCCCGGCCGTCGAAACTCTTGGGGCTCACGCCACGGAAGTCGCGGATGCGGGGCAGAGCCAGGTTGATCAGACGCTCCAGGAACGCGTACATCCGCTCCCCACGCAGGGTGACGGTGACACCGATCGGCATGCCTTGGCGGATCTTGAAGCCGGCGATGGCTTTCTTGGCCCGGGTCACCACCACCTTCTGGCCAGTGATGTTGGCGAGTTCGGTGATGGAGGCCTCCAGGGCCTTGGCATTCTGGGCGGCTTCACCAAGACCCCGGTTGACGGTGACTTTCACCACCTTGGGGACTTCGTGAACGTTGGCGAGATCGAGATCCTTCAGCAACTTGGGCTGGATCGTCTCCCGGTAGCGCTGTTTGAGTGACATGACGGAGGGAGGGGTTGCGCTTCTGGGCTTGGTCAGAAGGCGGACGGGAAGGGGGGAAGGAGTTGGGGAGGTTGTTGTGGAGGCTGTGACGTCTCAACAGGTCAGTCGAGAATCTCGCCGGTCCTCTTGAGGCGGCGCTTCTTGGTGCCGTCCTTTTCGACCACGATCTCCACCCGACTGGCCACGTTCTTGGTGGTCGAGTAGAGCATCACGTTGGAAGCGTGCACGGAAGCTTCCTCGGTGACGATGCGGCCGCTCTCGCCTTCCTGGGTGGGTTTGACGTGACGGGTGCGCAGGTTGATGCCCTGCACGACCACGCGGTTCTCGTAGGGAAGGATGCGCAGGACCTCGCCGGTCTTGCCCTTGTCTTTCCCGGAGATCACCTGGATTGTGTCTCCCTTCTTAATGCGCATCTTGGTGCGCGTGGGGGCCTTGGATTTCGGTGTGGCAGTGGCCATGGTCAGATCACCTCCGGTGCGAGGGAAACGATCTTGGTGAAGTTCCGTTCGCGGAGTTCACGGGCTACCGGACCGAAGACGCGGGTGCCCTTGGGGTTGTTGTCGTTCCCGAGGATCACCGCAGCGTTGTCGTCGAAGCGGATCGAGTTGCCGGTGTCGCGGCGCAGGGTGGCCCTGGTGCGGACCACCACGGCTTTGACCACATCTGACTTCTTGACGCCCATGTTGGGCATGGCGTCTTTCACCGCAGCAACGATCACGTCACCGACGTGGGCGTAGCGACGGTTGGTACCGAGCACACGGATGCACTGGATACGCTTGGCGCCGCTGTTGTCAGCGACGGTGAGGAATGTTTCCTGTTGGATCATGGGGAGTTCTCCTCAGCTATTGCTGGTGCTGTTGAGAACCTCGGCCACGGTCCAACGCTTGGTGCGGCTGAGGGGGCGGGTTTCGGTGATCCGAACCCGATCACCCACGCGGCAGCTGTTGGCTTCGTCGTGGGCTTTGTAGCGGGTGGTGCGGCTGACCGTCTTCTGATAGATGGGGTGGGGGAAGCGGTTTTCCACCGCCACCACCACCGTTTTGTCCATCTTGTCGCTGACGACGGTGCCGACCCTTTCCTTGAGTGCCATGGGGATGGGGGGGATCAGGAGGCGGTGGAGCGCTGGCGCTCCGTCTGCACCGTCATCAGATGGGCCAGCTTGACGCGGGCCAGCTTGAAGCGGTGCGGGTTTTCCAGGCGGCGGGTGGCCTGCTGGAAGCGGAGGTCGAAGAGTTCCCGGCGGGTGCCGTTGATCTGTTCGAGGATTTCGCTGTCGGTGAGCTTGCGCACCTCGGCGATGTCAGGACGGGCCATCGGTCAGGACTCCACTGCGAGGGCGGGTTCAGGGTTCGCTTCGGGGACGATCCCCTCGGCTTCCTGGTCGGCCAGGCTCAGGAACTTGGTTTTCACCGGCAGTTTGTACTGCGCCAGGCGCATGGCCTCCCGAGCGATTTCGGGGGTGATTTCAGCACCGCCCATCTCGAACAGGATCCTGCCGGGTTTGATCACGGCCACCCAGAATTCCGGGTTGCCCTTACCCGAGCCCATCCGGGTCTCGGCCGGTCGCATGGTCACCGGTTTGTCGGGGAAGATCCGGATCCAGATCTTTCCGCCCCGCTTGACGTAGCGGGTCATGGCCCGACGGCTGGCCTCGATCTGGCGGGAGGTGATCCAGCCACATTCCTGGGCCTGCAGGGCGAATTGCCCGAAGGCAATCGTGTTTCCGCGGGTGGCGATGCCGCGCATGCGGCCGCGCTGCTGCTTACGGAATTTGACGCGTTTTGGACTCAGCATGGTTCAGACCTCCCTCACTCCTCGTTGGAGCGATCTTCGAACTGTTGGGGTCGCCGGTTCGTACGACGCCTGGGCGCCGCGCCCACGGGTGCCTGTTCCTGTTGGCCAGGAAGCACCTCCCCTTTGAACACCCAGACCTTGATGCCCAGAACCCCGTAGGTGGTACTGGCCACCTTGGTGGCGTAATCAATGTCGGCACGAAGGGTGTGCAGGGGCACCCTCCCTTCCCGGGTCCATTCGGTCCTGGCGATCTCGGCGCCGTTGAGGCGCCCGCCCACCTGGATCTTGAGGCCGAGAACGCCTGCGCGCTGGGCGCGCTGCACGGCCATCCGCATGACGCGACGGAAGGCCACCCGCTTTTCCAGCTGTTGAGCGATGTACTCAGCCAGCAGGTAGGCATCGGCGTCCACCCGCTCCACTTCAACCACGTTGATGCGGACCTGGCGGCCGGCATCTCCGAGGGTCTTCTGGATGCCACTGCGGAGTTCCTCAATGCCGCTGCCCTGGCGGCCGACAAGCACGCCTGGACGTGCCGTCTTGAGTTCCACCTCGAGTTGATCGGCCTTGCGGGCGATCAGTACGTCGCTGATGCCAGCGGCGCTGTACTTCTTGTGGATGAACTTGCGAATCCGATCATCTTCCTGGAGGAGAGTCGGGTAGGTCTTGCTGGGGGCATACCAGCGGGAGCGGTGCTCCTGGGTGATCCCCAGGCGCAGGCCGGTTGGATGGATCTTGTGTCCCATCGGTCGGTGTCCTCGGGGTTCAGGCGGAAGGAGCCGCCACACCAATGCTGATGTGGCAGGTCTGTTTTTTGATCGCGTAAGCGCGACCCTGGGCGCGGGGCCGGAAGCGCTTCATGGAAGGTCCCATGTCGGCGCTGGCCTGGCTGACCACCAGGGTGGAAGGGTCGAGGCCGAGGTTGTTCTCGGCGTTGGCCACTGCGGAACGCAGCACCTTGGTGATCGGCCCGGTGGAGCGGTAAGGCATGAACTCGAGCATGATCAGCGCGTCGCGATAGGTGCGACCGCGGATCTGATCGAGCACCCGACGAACCTTGGACACGGAACCGCGGATGTAGCGGCCGTGCGCGATGGCCTGGGTGTTGGGGTCTTTGATAGCCATCGTTTCAGCGGCCTCCCTTCTTGTCTTTGATGTGGCCGCGGAAGGTGCGGGTGGGGGCGAATTCCCCCAGTTTGTGACCCACCATCTGCTCCGTCACATAGACGGGCACGTGGGCCTTGCCGTTGTGAACGGCAATGGTGTGGCCGATCATCATCGGCAGGATCGTGGAAGCCCGAGACCAGGTCTTGATCACGGACTTGTCGTCCGCAGCATTCTGCTTCTCGACCTTGCGAAGCAGGCTGTCGGCAACAAAGGGGCCTTTTTTGAGTGAACGTCCCATGGCGGTTTAAGCGAAGAGCAGAGCAGGTGGATGATCAGGAATCGCGACCGCCACGGCTCCGCTTGGAGGTGCGGCGTCGTTTCCGGAGGACGAACCGGTTGCTCGGCTTGTTGCGCTTGCGGGTTTTGAGGCCCAGGGCGGGTTTGCCCCAGGGGGTCACCGGGCCGGAACGACCGATGGGAGCCCGACCTTCGCCACCACCGTGGGGGTGATCGCAGGGGTTCATCACGCTGCCGCGCACTTCGGGGCGGCGCCCCAGCCAGCGCTTGCGCCCTGCCTTTCCGAGGCTGGTGTTGCGCTGCTCGGCGTTGCCCACCTCTCCAAGGGTGGCGTAGCACTCACGACGCACCAACCGAACTTCGGTGGAGGGCAGTTTGAGGGCGACGTAGTCGCCTTCCTTGGCCATCACCTGGGCGCTGGCACCAGCAGTGCGCACCATCTGGCCACCACGCCCGGCGTAGAGCTCCACGTTGTGCACGTTGGAGCCGAGGGGAATGGCGGAGAGGGGCAGGGCGTTGCCGTTCTCAATCGGCGAATCGGGCCCGGAGACCAGGCTCTGGCCCACTGTCACCCCGGCTGGAGCCAGGATGTAGCGCTTCTCGCCGTCGGTGTAATAGAGCAGCGCCAGACGGGCGTTGCGATGGGGGTCGTAGTGGATGGCTGCCACCCGGGCCGTCACCCCATGCTTGTCGCGCCGGAAGTCGACGATGCGATAGAGGCGCTTGTGGCCACCACCGCGATGACGGCAGGTGATCACACCTCGGTTGTTGCGCCCCTTGCGGCGGTGTTTGGCCACCACCAGTCCCCGTTGCCGCTCTTTGCCAGTGACTTCACTGAAGTCGGTGACGACGAGGGTGCGGGTGCCGGGGGTGTTGGGCCTGTAATTACGGATTGCCATGACGATTCAGACCCCTCAGGACTCAGGGAACAGCTGGATGGCGTTGCCTTCGGCGAGACGCACCACCGCTTTCTTCACCTGGGCACGCTTGCCGGCGAAGCGCCCCACCCTGCGGGTGCGACGGGGGGGATTCATTGTGCTCACACCGACGACCTTGACGTCGAACAGAGATTCGACGGCCGCCTTGATGTCGGGCTTGGCAGCCCGATGGTCCACCTCAAAGGTGTACTGATTGAGTTCGAGGGCGCGGGTGGCCTTCTCGGTGATCAGTGGGCGACGGATCACGTCCGCCAGCCTTCCTGCAAAACGTTCAGCCATCGCCGTAGACCTCCTGAATCTTCGCGAGTGCTTCCTCACTCACCACCAGTTTGTTGGCGTTGAGAAGGTCAAACACATTCAGCTGATCGGCAGCGATCAGCTTCACTTTCTCGAGGTTGCGCACCGAGAGCTTCACGGCTTCGGAGGCCCCATCAAGCACCACCAGCACCTTGGCGCCAGCTTCGATGCCGAAGCGGCTGAGGGCTGCGGTCACTTCCTTGGTCTTCGGTGTGTCCAGGCCTGTGCCGAACCCCTTGACCACGGTGATGTCTGCGCTGCGGCTCATCAGCGCGGTGCGCAGGGCCAGCCGGCGCTCCTTGCGGTTCATGCCCAGCTCATAGCTGCGGGGCTTGGGACCGAAGACCACACCACCACCGGGGCGGAGGGGGGTGCGGATCGAGCCCTGGCGCGCCCGGCCGGTGCCTTTCTGCTTGTAAGGCTTGCGACCACCACCGGCCACTTCCGCACGGGTGAGGGTGCTGGCGGTGCCCTGGCGGGCGTTGGCCAGCTGCCGCACCACGGCGCGGTGAAGCAGGTCGGCGGCGGAGGTTTCTTTGGCGACCTTCAGATCCAGGGAGGCCTTGCCGGCTTCCTTTCCCTGCCAATCGCGAACAACACATTCAGTCATGGTTCTCCTCCTCAGTTCGCGGCTTTGCTGCCCACCCGCTTGGCCGGGCGGATGTCGAGCAGGGCGCCGGGCTTGCCCGGAACCGATCCCTTCACCACGAGCAGGTTGCGTTCGGCATCCACTTTCAGGATGGTCAGACCGCGGGTGGTGATCTGCTTGCCGCCGTAGCGACCGGCCATCCGCTTGCCGGGGTACACCCGGCCAGGGGTGGTGCCGGCACCGGTTGAACCCGGTTCGCGGTGGTTCTTGGAGCCGTGGCTCATCGGGCCACGGCTGAAGCCATGGCGCTTCTGGTAGCCGGCGAAGCCCCGACCGATGGTGTCGCCACTGACGTCCACCTTCTGGCCGGCCTCGAAGGCGGCCACGGTGATCGCACTGCCGAGTTCAAGGCCCTCGACGGCGTCGACGCGGTACTCACGCAGGTGGCGCAGGGGCTCGCTGCCGGATTTGGCCAGGTGGCCTTTGGCCGGCTTGTTGACGAGCTTCTCGCGGATTTCTCCGAAACCCACCTGCACGGCGTTGTAGCCGTCGGTGTCGTTGCTCTTGACTTGGGTGATGCGGCAGGGACCGGCCTCGATCACGGTGACCGGGATGGATCTGCCTTCGTCGTCGAAGAACTGGGACATGCCCAGTTTCTTCCCGAGAATGCCGATGGACATGGGAGGAAATAACGCCAGCTGGACATCCGCCTGGCGAATCCATGGAGGGATCTCCTGGATTCGGCGTCGCCCGTGCCGCAAGGCACCGGAACGCGGCGATCGCTGAGTTCGGGAATTCGCAGATTGGCGGCAGGGCGTACCCGTTGGCCAGGAGCTAGCGAGACGAATCAGCAGGCTGGGACTTGCGGAGCTGGCGCATCGGTCGGAAGACCGGACGCCGGCCTGGCAGTTTCCCGACGGTTCGAACAGCGCGAATGCACTGCCCGGGCCGTACTGGCCAGGAGGGTCGTCGCCACGGACGACCCTGCGCCGAGTTCTGGAGGCCCGGCTAGCGGACGGGCACAGAACTTCGGCACAAGCACACACCTTAACGTATGGCCCTCCACCCCCCTCCCTGGGCCCTGTAAGCCCTCCAATGGGCCGCGATGCTGCCAGACTTGCCGCGCCTGTTTTGCCGCCTGTCCGATGCCTCTGCTGCTAACCGGCCGCGGTTTTCGTCAGGAACTGGAGCGTGCTGGAGCCCTGGCCGTCTTCGCCCCTCTGGAGGGGGGCTACGAGACCCGTCTGCTGCGCCGCATGCGTGCTGCCGGCTACCGCACCCACCTCACGTCCGCCCGGGGCCTAGGGGATCCGGAAGCCTTTCTCTTCCAGCTCCATGGCGTGCGGCCGCCCCATCTTGGTCACCAGAGCGTGGGCCGGGGGGCGGCCGTGGGGGAGGTGCAGCGGGTGATGCCCCTGCTGGGGGCGGATCTGGAAGGTAAGGCGCCGATCCTGCTCTGGCTGCTGGAGGGCCAGGTGCTTTCTTCTGCCGAACTCGGCTCCCTGGTTCAGCTCACGCGTCGCGACCCCCGCTTCCGTCTGGTGGTGGAGATGGGTGGGGCCCGCTCCTTGCGCTGGCAGCCGCTGGAGCAGGCGATTCCCGCCTGACGGGCCATCTTTATGGACCCTCGCCCGACGATGGGGGGCCTCTCGCCTGCTGAGGCCTTGCGCCGGGGGAGGTGGGTGAAGCTGATCGCCGGTGCCAGCAATCAGGATCTCGCGGCGATCGAAGACCTCGCTGGGATCTATGCCCTCGCCGGGGTGCATTGCCTTGATGTGGCCGCCGATCCGGCGGTGATCGCCGCCGCCCGACGCGGGCTGGCCTGGGCCGAGGCGGCTCGTGGTGTCCCGTTCGGCCCGGCTCGCCCCTGGCTGATGGTGAGTCTCAGTGATGGCAGCGATCCCCACTTCCGCAAGGCCTGGTTCGATCCGCGCCGCTGTCCTGCCGATTGTCCCCGTCCCTGCCAGCGCGTCTGCCCGGCCCTGGCGATTGCCTCTCCCGAGCAGGGCGGTGCGGTGATCGCCGAGCGTTGTTATGGCTGTGGCCGCTGCCTGCCTGCCTGCCCCCTGGGGCTGATTGAGGAGCGGGAGCAGTGGCTGGCCCCTGGGGCGGTACCGCCCCTGCTGGCCCAGCTCGCGCCGGATGCGGTGGAACTGCACACCCGCCTTGGAAGGTCCGAGGCCTTTGCCGCCCGCCTGGAGCAGGTTCTGGCGGCGGGCGTGCCGCTGCAGCGGCTGGCGGTGAGCTGCGGCCTGGAGCGCGACGGCAGCGGCCCTGCCCCCACTCCCCTGGCTCTGGCGGCCGAGCTTGACGATCGGGCCGCCCAGCTGCAGCGGGCCGGCCTCCGGCCGCTCTGGCAGCTCGATGGTCGGCCGATGAGCGGCGATGTGGGCGCCGGAACGGCCCATGCCGCTGTGCGGTTGTGGCAGGCCGTGGCCAGCCTGGCTCCGCCAGGACCGCTGCAGCTGGCCGGTGGCACCAACCACCACACCCTGGAGCTGGTGGAGAGGCTGGGGCCGCTCGCTGGGCAGGCGGCCGGTGTGGCCTTCGGGGGTGTCGCCCGCAGTCGATTGCAGCCGTGGCTGCTGGCGGCTCAGGAGCGGGGCCTGCGCCTGCTGGAGGCCCGGGATCTGTTGCCCGGGGCCCTGGCCCAGGCCCGGGAGCTTGTGGAGCCATGGCTTCGGCGATCCCCCCCCCACGCCACACATCGCCCCGGCTAGAACACCGGTAACCATCGCCCCGATGGGCCCCGAATCGCTGGACTTTCCCTCCCCGCCGAGCCCCCTTACCGCCCCGGCCCAGACCATCGAGTCCCCTGGCTTGCCTCCGCATCGGATCACGGACGATCTGGATCGGCTGCTGGAGGTCCTTCCTGCTGTTGTGCGCACCTCGCTGGAGTCCCCCGAGCGGCGCGAACAACTCCTGGAGGTCGTGCTGGATCTGGGCCGGATCCCGGAGGCACGGTATCCCGGCCGGGTGCTGGCCCTGGGAGAGGTTCCGATCGAGCGAACGGATCTGGTGGCCGTGCTGGAGCGGCTCGGGCCCTTCGGTGGCGATAACCGAGCCGGCATCGAGCGCACCCTGCATCGCATCAGCGCGATCCGGAACCGCACCGGCGAGGTGGTGGGTCTCACCTGTCGGGTGGGGCGTGCGGTCTACGGCACCGTGGCGATGGTGAGGGACCTGCTCGACAGCAGCCAGTCGCTGCTGTTGATGGGGCGGCCCGGCGTCGGCAAGACCACCGCCCTGCGGGAGATTGCCAGGGTGCTGGCCGACGACCTGCTGCGGCGTGTCGTCGTGATTGACACCAGCAACGAAATCGCCGGCGACGGGGACATCCCCCATCCGGCCATCGGCAGGGCCCGGAGGATGCAGGTGGCCCGGCCGGAACTGCAGCATCAGGTGATGATCGAGGCGGTGGAGAACCACATGCCCGAGGTCATCGTCATTGATGAGATCGGCACGGAACTCGAGGCCCAGGCGGCTCGCACGATCGCCGAACGGGGGGTGATGCTCGTGGCCACGGCCCATGGCAACGAGCTGGCCAACCTGATCAAGAACCCCACCCTCAGCGATCTGGTGGGAGGGATCCAGTCGGTCACCCTGGGGGATGAGGAAGCGCGCCGCCGCCGCACCCAGAAGACGGTGCTGGAGCGGGCGGCTGAGCCCACCTTTCCGCTGGCGGTGGAAATGCACAGCCGCCATCGCTGGCTTGTGCATCGTGACGTGGCCGCCAGTGTGGATCTGATGCTGCGGGGCCAGACGGCCCGTCTCCAGATTCGCGAGCTGGGGGAGGACGGCCGGTTGCAGCTGCGCGACCAGCCTGTTTCCGGGTCCGCGGCTTCAGGTCCGCGGCGTCTGCCCCCCCTGCCACTCCCTGATCCCACCCTCCAGCCCCCCCTCCGGGCCGGGGATGCTGCCCCGCCACTCCTTTCCACGCCACTTTCTCCCCCGCCTCCCGCGCCACTCCCTCCCACGCCACAGCCTTCCACGCCACAGCCTTCACCCGGGCCTGCCCAGCCCCCCACCGATCTCCCCCGCCCCGATCCGATCGCGCCGCTGCGGCTCTGCCCCGTCGGGGTGAATTCCCACCTGTTGGAAGAGGCGGCCCGTTCCCGCCAGCTGCCGGTGCAGGTGGTGGCGGCGCCCGAGCAGGCCGATGCTGTGCTCACCCTGCGGGGCGAGCTGGGCCGGCATCCGGAGTTCCGCAAACGGGCCCGAGGGCTGGGGCTGCCGATCCTGGTGATCAAGACCGACTCGGTGCATCAGCTGCAGCGCGCCATGGAGCGGCTGCTCGAACGCCGCCGTCCTGCCGCCTCCGCTGCCACGGGACTGGAGGATGCCCATGCCGCCATGGAGGAATGCCGCCTGGCCGTCGAACAGGTGGTGCTGCCCCAGGGGCGCCCGGTGGAGTTGTTGCCCCGCAGTGAGGCCGTGCGTCAGATGCAGGCGGAATTGGTCGGTCGCTACCGCCTGCGCACAGCGGTGTTCGGTCGGGGCCAGCAGCAGCGGTTGCGGGTGTTTCCGGCCTGAGCCTGGTTGGGAGGTTCTGCCTCCCACGCTCCACGGCCGAGGCTGGAAGACGGTGGTTGACGAAGGACCGGGCGCTGTGGGTAACTAGCTAGGCAACGGCGCAAGCCGGAGCATGGGGTAACCCATTGGGCCGTCGCCAAGTGGTAAGGCAGCGGGTTTTGGTCCCGCCATTCCTAGGTTCGAATCCTAGCGGCCCAGTTTTTACACTTTTCGCTCTCAGATTTCTGTCTGCGGAGCTTTTCGGTCCAGGCCTTTCCGCTTTTTGCCGGCCATGGTTTCTGTGTCCCCTTCCACGTCTCCAGCCCTGTTGCCTGCCCTTTCGCGGTCTGCACCGCTGCTCGTGTTCGATTTCGACGGGGTGCTCGTCGATGGCATGGCGGAATACTGGTGGTCCGCCCGTCGGGCGGCCCTGCGTCTCGACCCTTCGCTGGTGTTGCCGGAGCAGGCGCCCGCCGTCTTTGTGCGGTTGCGGCCCCAGATCCACAAGGGCTGGGAGATGGTGCTGATCGCCTCCGGGCTCGATCATTTCGGCTTCGAACCGCTTTCGCCCGCCGAGTACGAGCGCCGGCTGCAGGCTGTGCTGGCCTTGCGGGGCTGGTCGCCCCTGGAGCTCCAGCAGGTGCTTGAGCAGGTCCGCCGTGAGGCGATCGCCAGCGATGCCGCTGCCTGGCTCGGCCGGCATCGTTTTTTCCCTGGCGTGGAGGAGCGTCTGCGCTCCCTCGCCGCCGAAGGCGTCTCCTGGGTCGTTCTCACCACCAAGGGGGGTGCCTTTGCCGAGCGCCTGCTGGCCAGTGCGGGGTTACAGCCCCTGGCCCTCTATGGCCATGAACAGGGCAGCAAACCGGAGGTGTTGCTGCGCCTGCTTCGGCAGCATTCCCAACCCCTGTGGTTCCTGGAGGATCGCCGTCCCACCCTGGAGCTGGTGCGTGCCACCCCCGGGTTGGAGCCGGTGCGCTGCTTCCTGGTGGCCTGGGGTTATCTGGCCGCCTCCGATGCGGAGGGCCTGCCTGAGCGGGGTATCCACTGGCTGGAGCACGATCGCTTCCTGGCCCCCCTGGCGCAGTGGCCCTGACCCGCTAGAGTACGCACGTACTACGCGCACCTGGGACGCCGGCCCTCTTTGGTGGCACTTGCCTCAGTGAGGTCGCAGGATGACCCATCGCTCCTGCCGGACTGTTCCGCTTTCTGCGGCCTTCTCCATCGCTGATTCCTTCCATGCCTGCTGATTCCAAGGCCGCCTCCGCCTCTTCTTCCCTGAGCTCCTCTCTGGGCTCCTCCGCCTCCTCGGGCGCCACTGATGCCCGTGCCGCCGCCGAGCGGGACAAGGCCCTCGGTCTGGTGCTGAATCAGATCGAGCGCAATTTCGGCAAGGGCTCGATCATGCGGCTCGGAGACGCTTCCCGGATGCGGGTGGAAACCATCTCCACCGGTGCGCTCACCCTGGATCTGGCCCTCGGGGGTGGATATCCGAAGGGCCGCGTGGTGGAGGTGTACGGACCGGAAAGTTCCGGCAAGACCACCCTCACCCTGCACGCGATCGCCGAGGTGCAGCGCCGTGGTGGGGTGGCGGCCTTCGTGGATGCCGAGCATGCCCTGGATCCGGTCTATGCGGCGTCGCTCGGGGTGGACATTGAGAACCTGCTGGTTTCCCAGCCGGACACTGGGGAAATGGCCCTGGAGATCGTCGATCAGTTGGTGCGCTCCGCTGCCGTTGACATCGTCGTGGTCGACTCGGTGGCGGCCCTCACCCCCCGTGCCGAGATCGAAGGGGAGATGGGTGATCTGGCCGTGGGCAGCCAGGCCCGCCTGATGAGCCAGGCGATGCGCAAGATCACCGGCAACATCGGCAAGTCGGGTTGCACCGTGATCTTCCTCAATCAGCTGCGCCAGAAGATCGGTGTGACCTATGGCAATCCCGAAACCACCACCGGCGGCAATGCTCTGAAGTTTTATGCCTCCGTTCGCCTCGACATCCGTCGCATTCAGACCCTGAAGCGCGGTACGGAGGAGTACGGCATCCGCGCCAAGGTGAAGGTGGCCAAAAACAAGGTGGCTCCGCCCTTCCGGATCGCCGAGTTCGACATCCTGTTCGGCCGTGGCATCAGCACTCTGGGCTGTCTGCTCGATCTCGCCGAGGAGACGGGCGTGGTCATCCGCAAGGGAGCTTGGTATAGCTACGACGGCGACAACATCGGCCAGGGGCGGGACAACACCATCACCTGGCTGGAGCAGAACCCTGAGCAGAAGGAGGTGATCGAGCAGCTCACCCGACGCAAGCTCACGGAGGGTTCGGAGGTCACGGCAAACTCGATGAAGCCGCTGGCTGCTGCTGCTCGTCAGGCGGCCGCCCGGGCGCCGCTGGCCGACGGGGCGGAGGAAGAAGGTCTCGCCAGCGGGAAGGGATCAGCTGTCGAGGAAGTGCCGGCGGCCTGAGGGTTGCCGCCTGGGGCGGAGGAAATCCTGCCCCAGGCTGCTCGCTTGTTCAGGCGGCTTCCGCCACGGCCCGAGGGGCCACCCTGCTGGCGTCCGGCACCTGGAGCACGTTGGCCACGCGCTGCAGTTCCTGGATCGCTTCAGCCCCTTCCAGTTTCACAAGTTCGTGGCCATCCCTGGATTCCACCCAGCTGATGCCGAAATCGGACACCAGGAAACGCACCATGTGGTTGTCGCCGAGATCGGCCACAAAGGAGGCTCCGTGGCCATCCCGCCCGTCTCCACAGACGTAGCAGGTGGCCACATGCCCCTGATCGCGCATGCAGCTCGCGAGGGCCTGCAGGCTCAGGACCAGATCGTGGACCACGGAGCGGTACTGCTCAGCGAGGCGCGTGAACATCTATGCCACCCAGGACGATGTCAACCATCCTAAGGTTTTCTTCCGTTTTTGCGTGGGTGTAAATACTCAGCCGTCCGAGAGGTGCCACCAGCCGGCGGCAGGGCCGATGAAGCGCACCGTCAACCAGAACAGCACCAGGGCCCCGATCCCGATCCAGGCTCCGCGGGTGGTGAGGCTCACGAACTGGTCGGCCTGATTGCGGGTCAGAGGGAGCCAGTTCACGAACCGGGGCGACGTATCCAGCTCCGTCTTGGTTGCCTTGGCGGCTTTGGGCTCCCGTTTCTGGCGCGGGGGGAGCCCCTGGGTGGCGCGGCGCTTGGCTTCCCCCATCGGTCCTTTGCATCACTGGAGGGAGGCTAGGGGTAGTTCAGCTCGGCAGCAGACGCGTGAGCGGCACCCAGGGTTCGATGGCGAGGAACACCTGGCGCCCCCAGCTGCGGCCCCGGAGCCGGCCATCGAGCACCGCCAGCCGCCCGCCACCCCGGCGCAGGCCGGCCAGGCCCCGCTGCAGCTGGTTGAGGGATTCCGGCAGCAGCAGTTCCCGGAACCAGTCCCGCCCCTGGCGGCGCAGTTCGTTCACCCGGGCAGCGGTGAGGGGGTCCTCCAGGCTGGCGATCGGCAGCAGGCCCACCACCACCTGGGCCGGCAGTGGCAGACGGGTCTGGTGCGCCAGCCACCAGCTCCAGCGGCAACAGAGCACCCCGTTGCTCTCCGGCGCTGTGCTCTCCTGGCCGACCCGGCTGCCGAACTCCGCCGCCAGTCCGCTCGCCAGGCCGTTGCGCAGGTTGTCGTCATCCAGCAACACCACCGTCAGGCCGGCCTGCCCCAGCACCAGCCGCCTGGCGTGATCCAGCAGGTGTTCGTCGAAGTGGGGGCTGTTGGGCAGGGGCTGTCGCAGCGGCGCGTAGAGGGGCAGGGGGTCCGAAAGACTCGGGGCTCCCAGTTCGAGCACCACCTGGGGCGTCAGCCCCAGGGCTGCGCCACCGGCGCCGCCACTGCTGTTGCTGACTTCAGCCGCACGGCCGATCGCCAGTTCGCCACAGAGCACAGCGCCTCGCCCTTCCAGCAGCCCCCCCAGCTGGGCCAGGGGATTCAGCGGTTGGCGATGCAATTGCCATTGCAACTGGCTCGGATCCACCTCCGCCCAGCTGGTCCAGCCCTCATTGCCGGCGCTCAGCCAGGCCGGCCATGGTGCCGGCAGGGGGCTGAGCAGCTGCAGCAGGTGGCGCAGGGGCGCCTCCTCCTCTGCCCCCAGGGGCACGAGCTGATGGGGAGAACGGGGATGGGAAAGCAGGCGGCGACTGAGCCGTTCGTGCAGGCTGAGCAGGCTCGCCTCGGTGGCCGGCACCGCCCGCCGCAGCAGGTCCCAGTGGTGCGGGGCCAGCCGGATGGCCATGGCCTCGCGTAGGCAGCTCTCCAGGATTTCCGCCTCAGGAATCACCAGCTGGCGATTGCCCAGGCTGCGGTTGGTCCAGGCCGCCAGCAATTCGTCATGGTTGAGCAGCCACAGCCGCCCTCCTTCCGGAACCTCCGCGCCCTCCCAGCAGGGCAGGGCCAGACCCACGGACCGCAGCCTGGGCCACTCCACGTGCAGCAGGCGCTGGCGCAGCGCATCGCTCACCACCATGGCCAGCGGGGTCTCGCTGAGGGCCAGTGGTACGAGCAGGCTGATCAACCAGCTGGGATCGGTGCCCGGTGCCAGGCGCACCAGGGTGTGGTCTTCACGGCGCAGGCTGCGCGCCACCAGCCGGCTGAGGGTGAGGTGATGCGGCCAGCGCTGACCACCTTCCTTCCGCAGCAGGGCCTTGAGGTGCTGGTGGGCGCTGGCTTCCAACATCAGCGGATCGTAGGCAGGCGGATCCTGCCGGCTGCAAGGCTGGCGACAGTGCGTGGCAAGCAGGAGGAGGGCAGATGGTGGCGCTGTGGAGCAGTCGGCCCGTGGGGATCGTGGGTCTGGGGTTGATCGGCGGTTCCCTGGGGCTCGACCTGCAGGCCCTCGGGGTGGAGGTGAGGGCGCTGGTGCATCGCGAGGCGACGGCGAAGCGCGCCAGGCAGCGCGGCCTGGCCACCAGCGTGGCCACCGAGCCGGAGGTGCTGCGGGACTGTGGTCTGGTGGTGTTGGCCCTGCCGCTCGACCGGTTGCTGGCCCCTGGCCCTGGCCTGGTGCAGGCGCTGCCGCCGCAGGCGGTGCTCACCGATGTGGGTTCGGTCAAGGAGCCGGTGGCGCGGTGTTGGCAGGCCCTGGCGGGTGCCCGGTTCGTGCCCGGCCATCCGATGGCCGGCACCGCCCAGGCGGGGGTGGAGGCCGGCGTGCCGGGGCTGTTCCGCGATCGGCCGTGGGTGGCCACCCCCTCCCCCCAGACGGATCCAGCGGCCCTGGAGGCGGTGCGATCGCTGGCCGAGTCCGTGGGTGCCCGCTGGCTCACCTGTGGGGCGGAAGATCACGATCGGGCGGTGGCCCTGATTTCCCATCTGCCGGTGCTGGTGGGGGCTGCGCTGCTGCAGACGGCGGCGGCCCTGGCAGCGCCCGGCGGGCCTTCCCCATCCCCTCCACCGGCGCTGGTGCGGGCCCTGGCCTCGAGCGGCTTTGCCGATACGACCCGGGTGGGCGGGGGCAACCCCGAGCTCGGGCTGTTGATGGCCCGGTGCAATCGCGAGGCGTTGCTGGCAGCCCTGGATCGCTATCGCCAGGAGATGGAGCACCTCGATCAGCTGGTGCGCAGCGAAGACTGGGATTCCCTGGCCGCCGTGCTGCAGTCCTCCCAGGTTCTGCGCCCGGAATTCCTTCAGGGCGGCTGAAACCCCTCAGGACTTAGCTCTGGTACTCAGTGCTGGTAGCGGGATCACTCTTCGTTGACCCTGCGTCCAAGCAGTTCGTCGCGGGCGGCGTTGACCGCCTGCATCAACCCATGCCGCCCGCCCCGGTCCGGGTGGTGGTCGGCGGCGGCCAGGCGGTAGGCCTTGGTCACCTCCTGGGCGGTGAGGCGGCCGGAAAGGGGCAGGCCCAGGGTGCGACGGGCCAGCACCGCTTCCAGGTCGGGATGCTTGCCCAGGGGCAGGCGGTCGGAAGGGCTCAGGCCCGGGCTGCGCTTGCGCCCCCCCCGGGAGCTGCCCTTTTTGCGGCTGCCACCCTTGCCACCTCTGTTGTCACCGCTGCCACTGCCGAAGCCCCGTTCCGGCCCGGCCTGGGCCTGCTGCCCCGGATCGCCCGGTGGCCGATCCGGGGCCAGGCTCACGAGGGCGGTGCTGCTGTGCTTCAGAGTGGGCATCAGTACAAGGCCGCGCAGGCCTGGCCGGGGGTGAGTTTGAGCAGGGCCCACAGGGCCTTGTACTGGGCCTCAGAGATCGCCAGCTTCTGCTGGGTGAGAAGGCCAGTGGGCGTGCCGGGGGCGGCCGAAGTCTGCAGATCGGTATTGATCCTTGCCAGGCCTGCGCAGATGCCTTCGAACCCCTGGTTGAGGCTGGCATCGGCCTGATTGGTGCCGCTGCCCTGGAGCGGGGAGCTGAATCCTGCCGGGGCCCCGGCAGCGAGGGCCAGCAGCAGCAACGGCAGCCAGCGGCCTGGGCGGAGGTGGAGGGGCAAAGGGGCGATCCCAGTAGTACGGAAACCTAGATCGCCCGGTCGGCAATCCCGACTGACCCGGCCCGGAGACTTGCGCCTACGTTAAACGGAGGCGATGCAACCAGGCCGATGCCGGATCTGCTGATCGAAGAAAAGGTGATCGGTACGGGCCGTCAGGCTCAGCCCGGACTTCGCCTGTTCGTTGATTATCGCGGCCGCCTGCAAGATGGCACGGTTTTTGATGCTTCGTTCAGTGTGCAGAACGGGGTGATTTCCTACAAGGGCCAGCCCTTTTCGTTCACGCTTGGTTCGGGTCAAGTGATCAAAGGCTGGGAGCAGGGGCTGACGGGAATGCGCGAAGGGGGCACCCGGGTGCTCACCATTCCTGCTGCGCTCGGCTACGGAGATAGGGCCGTCGGCAAGATTCCCGCCAATTCCACCCTCATCTTCGAAGTCAGCCTGCTGAGCGTGGAGAGTTATGCGTCGCTTTCGCTCTCCGATTCGCAGCCGGCCACCGTCTTCTTTAAGAATGCCAGCCAGAATCCCGGTTGGGGTCTGTCCCTGGGCAGCAGCCCGGCAGTGGAGTTGTTCGGGCAGCGGGATCCGGCAGTGTTCACCCCTGCGAGTATTCCTGCTCCTCCTGCCGATGTTCTTTCCTCCGCTTCCACCACCGCCAATCTGGTGTTGCAGGGTCTGACCGGAAACGACGATCTCCGGGGTGGCCCCTTGACGGACCTGTTGTTCGGTGGCCTTGGCGATGACAAGCTTCAGGGAGGCAAGGGTAAGGATCTGCTGCTGGGGGCGGTGGGGGAGGACAGCCTGCAGGGAGAGGAGGGAGATGACGTCGGCGATGGAGGGGAAGGGGATCGGGACAAGGCCCTCTTTCGCGGCATTGCCGCGGACTACTCCTTGCTGACGATCCCTTCCGGGGTTGCTTCCGCCTTTTACGAGCTCAGCGACAGGGTCGCCAATCGGGATGGAAAGGACAGCTACATCAACGTAGAGCGGTTTCAGTTTGCGGATCGGGTGCTCAGCTCCGAGCAGCTGCAGACCCGCCTCTCCAATCCGATCAAACCGCCCCAGCTTTCGGAGTTCAAGCTTCCCAGTACTCCTTTGCGGCTGGAGGTCGGCAAGGCCGTCAGCCTTACGGGTATTCGTGATTACGACGGCAATCTTCAGGCTGGAGACAATACTCCCGGGGTTGCCGGTTCGTATGTCTATCAGGGTTCTTTGGATGTGCAGGGTGATGGCATCAAAGAGGCGATCTTCACCAATGCGATCAGTCGCCGCTGGGTGACGGCCTATGTCGATGCCGTCACCGGCCAGATCGATTACGGCGACCATGGCCTTGCTGGTCGCACCAGGGTGGTGGGGATCTACCGCGATCCTCTGGTGCAGGAAGGGGAGCAGAACATCAGCAAACCCGGCTATCTGCTCAATGGTCAGAAGGCTCCGGAACGGGGCGGTGCGCTTGACAGCCAGCGGCGTTTTCAGCACGACCTGAAGATCGATAACCTGCGCCCGCGCGCCAACGGTGACTTCGATTCCGATGGTTTTGAGGAGGTGTATTTCAAGCTGAACGACAACACCGCCTACCTGCGGGCAGTGATGTGGGTTGATGGCAACATCAACTACGCCAATTATCAGAGCCCGCAGCAGATGACCGATTACCTCAATGGCCAGGGTTTCGGTGCTGTGGCGACTCAGGTGGCCTGAGGGGGTTCCCCCTCGAGCTCCAGGGGGATACCCCGCCGGGCCAGCAGCTGGCGGCAGGCCATCAGCGCCGAAAGGCTCACCCCGGCGGTGCCTTCTCCCGGATGGATGGCGTCGCCACAGAGCCACAGACCGGTCAGGGGGGTGCGGCTCGCCAGCCCGAACGGGCCGAAACGGGAGGGATGCTGCCCCAGTCCCCCTACGTAGCCCCAGGGCCTGCCCGTCCAGCCGGCCCAGCCGCGGGGCGTGGCCAGCTCGCCATGCCGCCAGTGCTCCTCCCGCAGGCCCAGCAGCCGCTCCAGACCCTTGAGGATGCCGGCCTGAGCGCGGGCCTTGCGCTCGAGGTAGTCGGGCTCCTCCAGCCCGAACCATGGCCGCGCTGCCGTGAACACACTGGCAATCACGGTCGCCTGGCCTGCCGGTGCCCTGCCGTCGCCCTCCTGGCTCACGGAAACGAACAGCGAACCGGGATCGGACCACTCGAGCTGGAGGTGGGGGGGGCAGTCGTCGGGCAGTCGATGTCGATCCACGGCTCCGTAGAACACCAGGGCGCCGCTGGGTTCGTGCAGGGCCTCCAGCCGCCGGCGATACCCCACGGGGAGCTCCTCCCCTAGCAGCTCCGGCAGGGTCTGGGGCGGCAGGGTCACCACCACTTCGCTTGCCTCGAGCTGAAACACCCGGGTGCCGCCCTGCCGCCCGACCTGGCCCCGCAGGCGCCAGCGGCCCTGCTGCCCTTGCGGCTCCGCCGCAATCCTCTCCAGCGTTTCCAGCCGGTGCCG
>Ga0164292_10000716_pt1 | contig 26344 bp, 49 predicted proteins | sample GEODES117metaG_FD_111486 | JGI IMG/M metagenome (GOLD analysis project Ga0164292, IMG submission 111486) | Eutrophic lake water microbial communities from Lake Mendota, Wisconsin, USA - GEODES117 metaG | ecosystem: Environmental > Aquatic > Freshwater > Lake | place: USA: Lake Mendota...
ACACCAATTGCACAGCCTTCTGGAGGAACAAACACTTTTGTTTCAATTACAGGAACTGGATCTTCTAGACTTGTAACAGTAGTAACTACTGCAGCCCACGGTCTTTCTGTTGGAGATAAGTTCTTCATTCAGGATACCTTGGATGTTAATGCAGACGGTTGGTATCTAGTAAGAAGCGTTTCCACAACAACAGTTTCTAATGATACTTTTACCTACTATGCAAGAGCAAATGTTACTAACGGAAGCGTTCGTGATGCAACAAAGACATTTGCATACAAGGCTTACAATTACACAGGATCAGAGATCCCACTTAGCACCTCATCTGGTGCTGCATTTACAGCTTCTAGCACAACAGTAACAGCAACAACTACAAATGCTCATGGTCTTAGCATCGGAGATTTGATTTATGTTTCTGGTACCACAGCAGCTTCTTCTAACCCACCAAATGGTGCTTGGGAAGTAAAGACAACTCCAACAACAAATACGTTCACTTTCGATGTAATTGATGCCCCATCTGGTGCAATCACTGCTGTTGCAAAGTCCTTAACTGGTAGACCAGGAACACTATCTGTACACAGACCATTTGATGGTGGAGTGAAGTTTACAACTGGTTCTTCTGCTCCTGGATCAAAAATTATAAGACAGACAAGAAGATATTTTAGATACCAGTCAGGTAAGGGCATTCAGTTCTCAACTGGATCTATGATGAAGCCAGTATTCGCAGTTGATTTAATTTCTTCATCTAGCACAACCGTTACGGTAAAAACTAGATACGAACATTTCCTTGGAATTGGTGCACAGGTTACAGTAAGTGGTGCAGATCAAACAGCATACAATGGAACCTTTACAGTTACAGCAATTACTGGACCTAAAGAATTCCAGTACACAGCATCCTCAGTTCCATCTGCAACTCCAGCAACTGGATTCCCAATTACAGTCGCACCAGTATCGTGGTTCGGTGGTCAGACTAGAATCGGTATGTTTGATGAACAAAACGGATTTTTCTTTGAATTTGATGGACAAACTTTATATGCAGTAAGACGTTCTAGTACAGATCAAATTTCTGGTATAGTTGCAGCAACACAAGGGTCTCCAACTATTACAGGAACTGATACCAGATTCTCTGAACAGTTAAACCCAGGAGATAGAATCTCTATTAGAGGTGCAACCTATCAAGTTCAGTCTATTACAAGTAATACTGAGCTTTATGTGTTCCCAGAATACCGTGGTCAGACCATTGCTTCTGGTGGAATCGTAAGCAAGATTGTTGACACCAAGGTTGCACAGTCTGATTGGAACATTGATAAGTTAGATGGAACTGGTCCGTCAGGTGTAACAGTTGATTTAGCTAAGATGCAGATGTTCTACCTTGACTATGCTTGGTATGGTGCAGGTGCAATTAGATTTGGATTTAAGGATGAGCGTGGAGAGGTTGTTTATTGCCATAGAATGACACACGCAAATGTTAAGACAGAAGCCTATATGCGTTCTGGAAACCTTCCTTCTCGCTATGAGGCAGCAGCAGATGCACCAGTTACAAAACTTTCAGCAACGCTTTCAAATGTTGCTACTAGCATGTCAGTTGCAAGTACTGTAGGATTCCCATCAACTGGAACTCTTGCAATTACAAAGGCTGGAAATACTTCACAAGAAATTGAATATGTTTCTTACACAGGAAAAACTGCTACAACCTTTACAGGTCTAACAAGAGCCCTAAGCAACGTAGTCATTAACCCAGTTTCTGGTGCTACTGGTGGTGGAAATGGAACCGCACAATCGTTTACATACTCCGCAACGGCACCTGTAAGAGTAGATCTATACTCTAGACAATATGCTACTGGAACAAGTCACTGGGGCTCCTCAGTAATCATGGATGGTGGATATGATGATGATAAGTCATTCGTATTCCAGGCAGGTATGAAAAATGGTGTTGTTGTTCCAAGAAGCACAACAACCAGATCAGCTCTTATTAGCTTAAGACTTGCTCCATCTGTAGATAACGGAGTTGTTGGAGTTTTTGGAGAAAGAGAACTTATTAACAGAATGCAGTTAAGACTAAGACAGATGGACGTTTTAAGCTTAGTTGCTGGAACTGCTGGAAACCCAGGAGCATTCCTTGTAGAACTTGTATTAAATCCAAGATTTAATACTGCAACTGGAAATACTTGGGAAAATGTTGGTGGATCAAGCTTGTCTCAGGTTTGCTACCATGCAGCAAATACAACCCTAGTTGGTGGAGAACCAATCTTCTCCTTCTTTGTATCTACTCAGTCTGGTGAAGCAAGTGTTGTTCAGCAAGATCTTGGTTTGGTTAGAGATTTAGGAAACTCAATTCTTGGTGGTGGTACAACAAATACCGCATCTACTACAGAACTTAACGTTTTCCCAGATGGACCAGATATTGTAACAATAGCAATCAGAAACCTTTCTGGTTCTGGTGTATCCAGTGCGACAATTAACGGAAGGCTTTCTTGGACCGAAGCCCAAGCATAGTAGGAGGAAAACGTGGGACTTAATAAACTAAACCACCTTTACTCTACTGAGCCATTGACAGTAGATTCTTTACTAGCCAATAATGACGTAACCGTATTAGATGACGTTAACGTATTTGGAGAAACTCTTGTTGATGGATTGCTTGGGCAGCCAAACCAAGTACTTAAAGTCAATTCTGCTGGAACTACAATTGAATGGGCTACCCTAGATGCTCTTCCATCACAGTCTTCAAATTCAGGTAAATACCTAACAACTGATGGAACCACTGCTTCATGGGCAACAATTACACTGAGCAACTATGCTCTTTTGGCTGCTCCATCTTTTACTGGAACAGTATATTCTGCTGGAAATGTTGTCTCACATATTGATACAAATACTCCAACTTTAAATTCTGGCAATTCCTACAAATATACGTTAGTTTTGGCAGATGACGGTAAGATGATTGAGATGAATACTACTATTGGAGTAGGCAACACTCTTGAAATCCCCTTAAATTCGTCCCACGCCTTTCCAATAGGCACTCAGATTTCAGTGCTTCAAACAGGTGCTGGTCAGACAACTATCTCTGGAGCAGCAGGTGTAACTGTAAATGCCACCCCTGGATTAAAATTAAGAGCAACTTGGTCTGCTGCAAGTTTAGTTAAAAGAGCTACTAATACCTGGGCTTTAATTGGAGATTTGACGGTATAAACTATGTTCCTGTTTAAAAATCTATCAACAATTGCATCTTCTGTTCGTAATATGTTTACTGATAATTTTAACAGACCTGATTCAGGAGAATTAGGAAATGCAACAGATCAGAGTAGATGGACAGCCCTTCGTGGAGTATTTACTATTTTTGGAAATAAAGCCAAAACAACTTCTGCAGCCAGTACATACCCAATTGCCTCTATTACAATGCCAGATTCTCCATTAGATCAGGATGTAGTTATTACCCTAAAGGGAACTACTCCTGGAACAGGTGCAGCACTTTGGATTACAGATCTTAATAACTGGTGGGCGGTTACAACAGGAATTCAAAATGGTGAAAACTGCAATTGTGCACAATGTACTACTTGTAATGCTGGAAATTGTATTGGAGGAAACTGTGCTGCAAATGGTCCATGCAACGCAGGACCTTGTAATACAGGAACTCCAACTCAAATTTTTAATCCCCCAACTCAAAACTTTGTAACTAATTCTGGATGGAATCCTGGAAATGGCACAGGAAGCTTTAATGGAACCTGTAGAGCATGGAACTGTCCTACTACTGGAAATAGATTTTGTAGAACATGGACTGCTGCGTGTTCACAACTTGGTGAGCCAGTATGTTCTGGTGGTTATAACTCTGGCGGAAATGCAAGAACTTGGCGTTCAAGTCCACCAAGAAACATTACGGGTTGGAACACTAGAAACTGTTCAAGTTTTTTCAGACCTTGTGCTGTTTACGCATCTAGAACCAATGCTCCCTGCAATGCATATAATTTTGGAAACTGTAATTCACAGCCGTGTGATGCGTGGAATACAAACAATCAAAACTTTAATGCCCCAACTCCCTGGAGTGCAACAAACTATGTGAGCACAACTCCTGGAAATGGCACAGGAACCTTTAATGTCTGTAATGGTGGATATTGTTCAGGAACATACAATTGTGCAACTTATACATGCACCACATATAGTTGTACGGTATATTCTAATTTTACTTGCAACTGTCAAACTTGTTTTCCATCATATGTTAGAGTTATAAAATCTGTTGCAGGAACTGTTACGGAGCTAACTAGATGGGTAGTTTCAAATCTTGGTACCTCGATAGTTAACTCTATGAGAATTACTACAAGCGGATCTCAGATAACAGTTGAGCCATATGCAAATGTTGATCTTACTGGAAAAATTGGATCAGACCTAGTTTATACACCAACTGGCGTGACACTTTCATCTTCTTATGGTATAATTGTAGAACCGTCCCCTACAAGCCAAGGATTTGAAATTGATGAAATTACAATTGAGAAAATTTAAAGGAGAAGAAAATGCCTTTTAGTTCAGAAAAGGATAAGCCAGAGGTTCCAGAATTAGTTCCTCCATTTCCAGAAGGAATTTACGACCAACCATTTTATGTGGCAATGGTAATAGATAATATTTGCTACAATGTTTTAAATTGCAATGGAGAACAAGCTGCTCAATATTTAGCTAATCCCCAATTTATTCAGGTTTTACCATTACAAGCAAAAATGGGATGGAAGTATGATCCTGAAACAGGGACTTTCTCTCCCCCAAAGTATGATCCTGAAACAGACACAATAGTTTACTAGAAAGAAAAAAATGAAACTAATAAGCTTCACCTGTACTGATCAAAAATACTTTGACAACCTTCCCATTCCTGCAAAAAAAATGATTCCACAATGGTATAAAGATGGAGAGTCCTATTACTATGTACAAGGTGATAGTTCTCCACAGGCTGGACTAAAAACATGTATTCCTTTTTTAGACATTTTAACCTCTGGATACTTACTAGTAACTCCATTTGATATTTATGTTGGAAAAAAAGAGGATGGATCTTTAAGCATTGAATGGAATGCTCCAGAAGATTGGGGAACTTTTGTTATGCAAAGACCTTATGATTCTGGTAAAACAATTCCTAGACCTGCAGGTCATTTAGAGGCTCACCTTATTTGGTCAAATAAATGGGGTTGGAAAACTCCAAGAGGATATAGCACAATTGTAACTCACCCATTTAATAGGTTTGATCTACCATTTACCACAATGTCTGGATTTATGGATTCAGATAAAATGTCCATAAATGGTAACGTTCCATTTTTTTTAAAAGAAAATTTTTATGGAGTAATTCCAGCTGGAACACCATATGCACAAATAATTCCTATAAAAAGAAAAGCTTGGAAAATGATAAATAATGAGTCAAATATAGATTTAATACATATGCAAGGAGCTGCAATTAATAACGAAAAAGCTTATTATAAAAAAAGGTCTTGGATAAGAAAGGAATATAACTAATGGGAAAACATAAAAATGGAGTCTATGTATTAAGTACAAAAGATATTATACAGGGATGGATTTCAAAGAAAAAAAGATTTAAGAACAAAGAAGAAGTATTTAACAATGCTCCAGTTCCGCCACCAATAAATTCAAACATTATTAGCTTAGCTATAGTTTTAGACGGCAAGGTTCAAGAAATCATGAGAGCTGAGTCTGGGTTTGCTTCACTTTTAGTTTCTCAACCAACCTTTCACGAGTTTAGTGAAGAAGATCCAGATAGACCATTTATTGGTTATAATTTTGTCCAAGGAAAGTTTATGATTCCAGATGTATTTAAAAGAGCACATGATCAACAAGAAGTTTTGCCAAGTGCAGACCCTTATCAAAGATCTGACAAGCCAATTTTAATTTCGGAAGAGGTTTTAGATGAGCAATAAAATTATTTTTACAAGCGATAGCCCAGAGTTTAAAATTCCACACCCAATTCCAGCAAGTAAAAGTGTACCTGAGTGGTGGAGAAAAGGTCCAAGAGTTATTGACGGGGTTGAGACAATGAAAAACTGTGTTCCAATTTTAGATTCTTTAACGGCTGGATACTTAATAACACTTCCAGTAGACATTTTTAAAAGAAAAGGAATGGACGAGGTATCTATAAATTCTCCAATATCAATCGTAACTGAACACATTAAAAGCCAGACTTCTTTTTTCCCAGTTCCAGAAGAGTACGAAGAGCAACCACATAAATGGACAAATCATTGGAAAATTACAACTCCAAAAGGATACAGCTGTTTGTTTATACATCCATTAAATTCTCCACAATTGCCATTTCATAGTTTTTCTGGAATAGTAGACACAGACAAGCATCCACTTATAATTAATTTTCCATTTGTGTTTAAAAAAGACTTTGAGGGTGTCATCCCAGCAGGTACACCAATTATTCAAATAATACCTTTTAAAAGAGATTCTTGGGACCTAAAAGTAATTGACAACAAAGAATTTGTTCCTTATGAAAAAACTTATGAGGTATTTAATCCTCCTTTTTCTTGGTATAAAAAATACGCTTGGTCAAAAAAAGAGTACAGATAATGTCAAATACTATAGACTTTATTACTGGTGATGCAAAGTCTCTTTCAATAAAAGATTCTACTATAGACTTAATTGTTACTCAGGTACCCTTTTATAAGTTTGACTTTTTAAGTTATGGTGGAGATCCTTTAAAACAAATCGGATCTGAAAAAAAAGAAAAACAATATATTAGGTCTTTGCTGCTAGCCACAAAAGAAATGGAAAGAGTTTTAAAGCCAAGCGGTTCAATATTTATTGTTATTCCAAATAATTTTAAAACATGTTCAGAATATATTTTAAAAGTTTTAAAAAAAACAAATTTGGTTTTAGCAAATTCTCCATTTGTATGGAATTTTTCAGACAAAAATGCTCCTTTAAACTTTGGATCTATTGATTTTAGATATGATTTTATATTTCATTTTGTAAAAAATCCAGCAATGCTTTATAGTAATCCATATAAGGTAAATAACTATTCAGAAAGTGTTTGGAATATTGAATGGAACGATGAAGAAGATAAAATTTTAAACAAAATTAATACTATTGGGTTTGCACAAAATTCTTTTAGGTCAGAAATTCCAAAAAGGCTTATTGAAATGTTTTCTAAACCAGGTCAAACTGTTTTAGATCCTTTTGGTGGCAGCGGAACTACAGCATGTGAAGCTTACATGTTAGAAAGAAATGCAATAAGCGTAGACATATCAGAAGATCAGACAGACTTAGCAAAAATTAGACTGGACATTACAAAAGAGGGCGTAAAGTGAAAACAATATATGTGTCATTAGCAACGATGGATGATGAAGAAACAAAGGTAACAATTGAAAATATTTTTAATGATGCCTCACACCCTGAAAGAATTTTCATTGGCTTATCATGTTCAACTAAAAATAAAAAGTTTTATAAAGAAATGCTAAAATTATCTAAAGGTAAAAATATAAAGCTATTGTATACTAGGTTAAAGAAGAATAATTTTGAAGACTATGGAACTGGTCAGGCTAGGTTTAAGGCACACTCAATGTACGATGGTCAAGACTATTTCTTACAATGTGATTCCCATACAAATTTTGAGTCTGGATGGGACGAGACACTAATTAATCTTTTTGAAGAAGCAAGGTCAACTTTAAGTTATGATAAAATTGTTTTAACGTCTTACCTTGGACTATATGAGTGGACACACGAAGGAAAACGGGTAATTGATTCAAGAGCCAGATATCCTTTTTATACAAAGGGATTTTTTAGTACAGAGTATGTTAGGTGGAAAGATTTACCATTAAAGGATTCATATAAGAAAAAATTTTATCCATGCGTTAAATTTAATGGAAATTTTGTTTTTGGTGGTAAAGAATTTGCTAATAATCCAGGAATATATAAAAATGCACACTTTTACGATGAAGAAATTATACAAGGAATTAACTTAAAAAATAATGATTTTTACATGGTTTTTCCAAATGTAGAACTCCCCTTGACTCATTTATATAGTAACTATATTAATAAGTTTGGTGGGAAAAGACTACATTTTACAGAATATATGTCAAACGAAAATAGTAAGGAGCTGTCTGATTTTGCTGAAAATAGATACAAGAAACTAATTAGTGATAAAGATTATGTAAAGAAGTATGAAGAATATGCTAAAATAAATCTTCGTGTTGGATTATATTCAGACAACGAATACATTCCAGAAAATTATTAGGAGAAAAATGAACAGTAACGAGTTACCAGAAGTTCCAAAACTAAAGCCAGTTAGACCATGGGATCTTTTTAATCCAAACAAAGAAAGAGTTTCGGATCAAGCACAAGAGAGAAGAATGGGTATTTGTAAAGAGTGTCCATTTTTTATTAAAATATCTGGTCAATGTAGCAAGTGTGGATGCGTAATGAGCCAAAAAACAAAGCTTGCTGAAGCATTTTGTCCTGTTGGAAAGTGGGGACTAACTCCTCCAGGCTTAGGAGAAGAAAGAACCCACAGGGCTTAGCTTATGATTGGAAAATTTTCAGCCTATCCTCATGACGAAAGAGGAACTGGGAAAATGGCTAGATTTGTTAATGAAAAAATATTGCCAGAAACTTTATTTTTAAAAGATTGTAACTTGTTGCTTATTCCTGGAGAGCTACAAGAAACAAAAAAACATACAAGAAATATTCTTTGGTGCCATGTTCCAAGCTTATACCTACCAGATCACTTTGCACAATATTTTTTAGACCCTAAAATTGTAGAGGGTATTGATTTGTTTTTAGTTCAGTCAGAGTTTCACAAAAACAATTTATCAGAATCTTATAATATAGAAAAAGAAAAGTTTTATATAGTTAACAACCATTTTAAACCAATTGAGTATAAAGAAAAATCAAATGATAAAATAACTTTTATTTATAACTCACAAGCCAGCCGTGGTCTAGATGTACTATTAAAAGCTTTTAGCAAAGTAAAAAATAAAAACATTGAACTTTTAGTTCATACTTGTACTTGTTCAGAAGAATGTATAAATCCAGAAAATATTAGTTATGACGCAAAGGTAGTAATAGATGAAGATCCAAGGGTAAAAATGTTAGGCTTTACCTCAAGAGAAAAATATGTTGAAAATTTACAAAAATCTCATGCGTATATTTACCCTTGTACTTTTCAAGAAACTGGATGTATTGGAGTTATGGAAGCAATGAGTGCTGGATGCATAGTCACAACAACGGATGCTGGAGTTTTGCCAGAAACAACTGGTGGGTATGCAAAAATTATCAAAGGGTATCCAATAGAATATCAAGAAATAGATTATCGTGATAAAGAATTGGTAAAAATTTTTACTAAAGAAATAAAGAAGGTTATTAAACAAGTAAAAAAGAAAAATTTTGATCCTTTGCCACAAATAGAATATATCAACAATAGGTTTACAGAAGATAATTCAATAAGACAGTGGATGGAATTAGATAGAATTGTTGGAGAGATGTAATGAAAAGAATGATGGTAACTGGTGCAAGCGGACTGATGGGGGTTCACGTTGTTAGGCACATATTAAAAACTACAGACTGTAACACTATTGTTTTACCAGTAAGCTACAAACATCGTGGTATCCAAGACAGACTAAGCTACCTGTTTGATTCTTATACAGATGCAATAAGAAGGATTAAAATTGTTAATGTAGATCTGGCACAGCCAATGTCCCCAGTAACCTATGCTGAGTTTGGTAAGGTTGATTATGTAATCAACTGTGCAAGTGAAAGTCATGTAAATCGTAGCATTGAAAATCCATCCCCTTTTATCATTAACAACGTATCGTTAATGTGCAACATGCTTGATTGGGCAAGACACGCAGAAGTAGAAAAGTTTCTACACATATCTACTGACGAGGTATATGGTCCAGGATCTAAACACAGAACAAACAAAGAGTGGAAAGATTTACATCTTCCAAGCAACCCATATGCAGCATCTAAGGCAGCACAGGAAGACATTGCTTTGTCCTACTGGAGAACATACGGCTTACCAATTGCAATTGTAAATAGCATGAATATTATTGGCGAGACCCAAGACTCTGAAAAATATATGGCTATGATTATGAAAAAGATTTACAAAAATGAAAAAGTAATTGTTCATTTTAACAAGGGCGATATTGGAAGCAGATACTATTTACATGCAAGAAGTTTAGCTTCAGGGCTAATGCATATCTTAGAGCAGGACTTTCCAAAGTATGGAGAGGCAGACCTACCATTAAGAATGCATATTGCTGGAGAGAAAAAGTTAGACAACCTAGAACTTGCTCAACTTGTTGCAAATGCAGCAGGTAAGAAGTTAAACTACGATTTGGTAGATCCAAACATAGAAAGACCTGGGCATGATATGCACTACGCATTAAGTGGAGAAAATCTTGCTAAGTCTGGATGGACACACCCAATGGCAATTGAAGAGTCAATTGACAAGGTTGTAAAATGGACATACAATAACCCTCAATGGCTTGACAACTAACAATTAAATTGATATAATATAAATCCCAACTAACAAAAGGAAATAAAATGAAGAAAAGTATTATTGCTATTATTGGATTAGCTTTACTTTTAGTTATGGTAGGAACTTCAGCAAAGGGTAACACCAAGCCCACCATTGCCGTAATTGATACAGGAATTGACGCTACGCATAGTTCAGTATCTGGAAAAATTGTACACGAAGTATGTGTACTTGACTTTAACACTTGTCCAAATAGAACTAATTTTATGGAAGGTGTTGGAGCAGCAACTTTAGATCCAGCAAGAGCTAGTAGAAATGGTTTTTATCACGGTACACAAATTGCTTCAGTAATTACTCAAAACAATCCAAATGTTAATCTTGTTATTATTAGAATTATTCCAATGACGGCAAATGGACTTAGGGCAAGTACGTCACTGACTGCTGTGCAAAGAGCACTAGAGTGGGTAGACAAGAATCACCAAACTTATAACATTGTTGCGGTAAATATGAGTCAGTCATATGTTTCAAGAGATGCTTGCACAAAGCATGTGCCTATTGAAAATGCAATCAACTCTCTTGCATCAAAGAATATTCCATCATTTTTCCCAACAGGAAATGGATATAATTATTCTAAGATAGACTTTCCTGCATGTATTGCATCATCAATTTCTGTTGGTGCCACAGACCCAGCATATGGAAAGCAAATGTCTCCAGCACTATATAGCAACAACTCAGCCAGCACTGACTTTTTTGCATTAGGAACAATGTTTGCAGCAGCACCAAATAATAAAACAGCAAACTCTGTTGGAACATCAAACTCCAGTGCACTTATGGCAGCAAAATGGGTAGCAGTAAAAGAACTAAACCCTGGGTTGTCAATGTCTCAAGTATATGATAGAATTAAGTCCCAGTCAAGATACCTTGAACACAAGCGTTCAGGAAAAATGTTTATTGTTGATCTAGTTAATTAGGAATGCTATGAAAATTTTAGTATACGGTAGTAAAGATTTTGGAGACTATCCAACATTTATGCGTGGAGTTGTAGTTGCAATTGAAGAAAACCTACATAAAAACGGCTACCAAGAAAAACACATTAAGATCTTAACCGCAGGACCAAGAAGAATAAATGGTTATACGGCAGAGTTTATTAATAGGTCAGAGGATATGTTTAAGCAGAAAAAAATCTGGACCAAGTTTGCTCGTGCTAAGTACCAAGATGTTTTAGAAAATTTAGAAAGCTATAATATTGACCACATTGTGTCATTTAATTCAAAGTCAGATCCCGACAAGAATCATGATGCACTTATCCGCAAGGCTGAACAACTAAAAATTCCAGCCTCATTCTACAGATACTAAGGAAAATAAATGCCAATAATTGGTTACGAAGAAGCACACGCTATAGTAGAAAAGAATAAAAACCTTTACTGGGATGGCTGGAACATTGTAGACTGGAAAGCAGATTCTCTTGGAGAAATGTCAAAGGGTGGAATGTTAAAAGATGGCAAGTGGGGATTTTACAAGACCTACGAACCAAACGAAAACGGTTGGGAAGTACCAGTAAAATATGTTGGATGAAGAATGGATGATGAAAGCCAAGTGTCGTGCCATTGATCGTGAAATGTTTTTTGACAAGTATGAAGAAGATCCAATACTTGCAAAAACAGTTGATGAAACTATTTGTTTACAGTGTCCTGTTATAGCAGAGTGTTTTAATCACGGAACAACAAACTCAGAATGGGGAGTTTGGGGTGGTGTATACTTAGTAGATGGAGAACCAAGCCCTTCTAAGAACATGCATAAAACAAAAGAGGTGTGGTCTATGATCCTAGATGCGGTGTCAGATGGCTAAATTTACTAAAGAAATGTCTATTGCAGTACATCAAGTAAAGCCTCCATATCCAAAACTTGTTGTAGACTTTGTAGAATTTGATCAACACATTTCTATTCGTATTTACGAAAATCAAATTATGGAAATGAATGCTCCTCAAATGGAAACATTTATGGAGTATCTGCAGATGCTAAGAACACTTATTGAATCCTTTGGTGTCAAATGCTATTTTGACGGAGCAAAGGGCGATCCACCGAGAGGAACAAGATGACAGCTGGTAATTTAGTTTGGATACTTGACGAACAAGTAGTTGGAGAAATTGTTTCTCATGGTGCCTATTTTTCAAAAGTAAAGTTTTTTGTAGACGGAATAGAGCATGAAGAGTTTGTAGACAATACTGACTTTATTGCCTATGAGTTATACGAAGAATAAACTTGACAAACCCACCCTGTATAGTGTATTATAGATATACCGAAAACAAGGATATTAAATGATTAAGTACGAAAAAGGATTTCAGTACGATTTCTTTGCACAAGAATGGTCGCATACCTGTGGTGCTTGCAACACAGACCTATATGCACCAACTAGAAAACATCTAGAAGGAAACTTTTGGATACATACACACTCAAAAAGCTGTCTTGGAGGATGGTAGTGAAAAAAAATAAAAAAGCAATTAAACGTGTAAGAAAGTTGCATCACCCAATGACTTGGGTTACTAATAAAACTAAAGAAGTGTGTTCGGAATGTAAAGTTCCTTATCCCTGCAGAACCGTTGAGGCATTAGACAATAATGAATAAGAAAGAATTAGAAAGTTTAATTTATTACGAAACAGATCAAGAGATGCTATTAATGGATGGATTTGAGGATGCCTTTATTGGTTTTTCAAGACGGTGTGGTCAACCAACACTAGCAACATACTCGTTTATAAAGATGCTACAGATACTTGTTGAGCGTGATGGCATGGATGTAATGGAAGCAGAAGAATATATTTCATATAATTGTGCAGGTGCCTGGATGGGCGAACTAACTCCAGTAATTTTATATGAATATGAAGATCCATTTTTAGAGAATTGGAACAGACATGCGTAGTGCAGTAATTGTAGATATTGATGGAACGGTGTCTCACAGAAGTAATCGTGAGATATATGATTATTCAAAAGTTATTCATGATACTCCAGACAAAAATGTTATTGAAGTTGTAAACGCTTTGTGGCGAGCTGGACATAAAATTATATTTGTTTCAGGTCGTGATGATTCATGCTTTAATGAAACATATAGGTGGTTAACATTAAACTGCCCACCATTTATTAAGCTTTACATGCGTAAGTATGGAGACTTTAGACAGGATTCAATTGTTAAACGAGAAATTTACGAACAACTTATTGCACCTGATTATGATATTTTATGTGTGCTTGATGATCGCCAACAAGTAGTAGATATGTGGCGTGAAATTGGTCTTACTTGCTTACAGGTAGCCCCAGGAGATTTTTAATGGCTAAAAGTTATTTAATTAAATCAACAGAGGATTTAATGGACATTTACACTAATGCCTTGGGGCATTATATTGCTGGTCGTATAGGAACAAAGAAATCACATATAGAAGATTTTGCTATAGAGGCAGCCAGCTTTGCTGAATGTTTCTATTCTATTATTCAAGCATTACCAAGGGACAATAGATGAAGCTTACGCACTCAGTAGCAGAATTTCTTATTCTTACATTTGTAGCATTAAACTGTTATGTTAATGTAAGAAGATATATTTGGGATAGGAGGAAACGAAATGGAATTTGAACTACATCATGAAAAGGATGCTGGTCCAGTAGTTCGTTGGTTTGCTAACAAAATGTTAAACCTATTACATAAGGTTGAAAAGCCCCTGTATGATTATGCAGACATGTACACAGCGATATGGGACGACTATGAGGATGAAGATAGTCTTGCTGTGCCACATAATCAAATGGGGATATTTGATAACCTAGAGCCTTTACCACAATTTAACCACCTAACAGAAGATTTGATTTAATGAAAACTAGACACATTGCCCTTGTTGCTCACGATAATAAAAAACAGGATTTACTAGAATGGTGCAAAATTAATCATTCTATTCTTAGTAAGCATCACTTATATGCTACTGGCAATACTGGTATTCTTTTACAAAATGAACTGCACCTACCAATTACAAAATTTTTAAGTGGACCTTTAGGTGGAGACCAACAAATTGGTGCCTCAATATCTGAAGGCATAATCGATATTCTTATTTTCTTTTGGGATCCTCTAGAAGCACAGCCACACGACCCTGACGTAAAAGCATTGTTAAGGTTGGCAACTCTTTGGAACGCTGGCGTAGCAGTAAACAAGGCAACCGCAGACATGATGATATCTTCTCAGTTATTTGAAAAAAGAAAAGGTGAAAAATAATGTCATACGCTAGACTTTCTCACTCAGATCTATATTTATTTATGAACATGCAAGGGCATTTAGAGTGCATGGGATGCATGTTAGCCCCAAAAACAGTAATGGCTCACTCAACTAATGGAGTATCTTTTCGCACAAAAAGTACACTAGCTATGATTAAGCACATAAAAGAGCATCGGCTGGCTGGACACAATGTTCCAGAAGACATAGAAGAAAGACTACTAGAAGACGATAAGGATAACTTTAAATGATACAAAAGATTTTACGATACGCTGAAAAGATCGGTCTTGACCAAGAAGAACTATTGCAAATGACAGTGCTTGAAGCCTTATTAAAAATTGAAGATACCCAGGCAATGTGGAAAGAACTATCTAAATAGTCCCACCGTGATATAATAAACTTGTTAGTCTTAGACTAGCAGGGAGACTTGGGAGAGTTGAAAAGATTAAAGAAACTTACAGCATATTTTTTGGCTAGCTCCTTACTTTTTGTAGGGGGCTCTTTCTTTATAGCAACATCTTCACATGCTACCCCCCTAGTCTGTAACATGTCTACTGTTACTGGAGACGATGATGGGTCTTTTGAAATGTTGTTACCATTCTCACTCACCCTTGGACCAACAGAATATAACAAGATATACTATAGCACTAACGCAACTGTAACCTTTGGTCAGCCAGATGGAACTTTTCACGACTATCCTCAGACTCCTTCTGTTTCCATTGCAGGTAGAGACTGGGTTTCTTTTGGACCAGGAGCTTATACTTCTTATGGATATAATGAAAATTCATTTTGTATAGAATGGTCAGTTCGTCCATTTCCACAATCAAGTGGTCCACTAACTCAAATGAGATTGGTTGTAAATAAGTTTTCAAATGGTGGATGGCATGGAGAAATCACAACAATGACAGATCTTCCTCCAGATGCAAGAAGAGCAATCAGGTTTGAGCGTGGTCAACCAGTTGTTCCAATAGAAGCAGCATTTGACGTTAATGGTGGCGTTCCAGTTGAAGTTGAACCTGCACCAACACCATCAAGTTTTACAGAGCCTCCTGCAATTCCTACTCAATGTTGGGATGGAAGCACAGTTTATGCTCCAAATACATGTCCTCCAGTTCCACCAGATATTACTTGTTGGAATGGAGAAATAGTTCCTTGGAATGGATCATGTCAACAAGTTCCGCCACCTATTGAGTGTTGGAATGGAACATCTGTAAATTGGAATGAACAGTGTCCTACAAGAACTTTAAACCCACCTTCAAATATAGTAGGAGAAGTTAGAATAGATGGCGTTTATATATCATGGGATCCACCATCTGATCCTTTTACTAGTGTAGAAGCATATGCTATTTCCTGGCAGTGTAATGGATGTGCTGGATATGGATGGAGCTCAAACAGCACTTCAGTGTTAATTCCTTTTAGCACTTTTGATTATACTGGCGGAACTGGAAGAGAATATATATTTTCAGTAAGAGCTGATAATAATACAACTGCTACATATTCTTCAAATATAGTTGGACCAACACTATTTGTTCAGGAACCTACGCCCAGCCCTGAGCCACAGCAATCACAATCACCAGAGCCAACAATAGAACCGTCACCGCAGCCATTAGAGCCAAGCCCAATGCCGTCAGAACCTGTTGTGCTCCCTTCAGAAAACCCTTCACCTATTCCAGTCCCTTCTTTTTCAAGTCCTTCAGAATATCCGTGGCAGCCTGAAGAACCTGTTGTAGTTCCATCCCTAGATCCTGAGCCAGAGATTTCATTTCCAGAACCATTAACTCCAGATCCAATCGAGAGTTCATTTCCTGATCTAGATCTTCCATCCATTGATCTTCCATCTAATAATGTTATCACAGAAATAACTGACACTGAAATAGATACTTTCGTTGAAGACTTTACTCAAAGCGGTACAATATCAGATATTGAGACAGAACAACTAATTAATACTTTCTTAGGAGATGGCTTCATATCTGAAGATGAGGTATCTGGTCTATCAGACTCTTTAACTGAAGATGGAGTTTTGACGGAAGATGAAAGGGAATTGCTTGTAGATGTTATCTTAGAACAAGCAGATGGTAACGCAATCTCAACTGAATTAATTGATGAGCTTGGTCTTGACTATGAAGACTTGCCAGATGATCAGCCAGTTATGTTAGACAATGGCGTAGTTCTTTTTGCAGAGGTAGCAGATGCTTTGGAAATATTTGAGAATCCATCAGAAATTTTAGGTGCAGTATTTACAGATCCTGGTAAGGCTCTTACTGCTGTGGCTAATATTGGTGCAGACATGACACCAGAACAACGTGAAGAATCACAAACCGTGGTTGTTGCGTCCATTATTGTTGGACAGGTAATAGCATCAACTAATTTAATAACAGGGAGGATAAGATAATGAAGAAATGGTTAAAGGATAAGTTCCGTGAAACATTGAACCAGACATTCACCCTTCTTGGTATGTTCGTAGCATGGGCAGTCCTAGATGGGTCTGCTAAGACAGTAGTTGGGTGGGCGATTATGCTATGCGTAGTTGTGTGGTTATTTTCAATGAAATTTAGGGAAGGAGAAAAAGATGGTAAAGAATAAAATAGAAGAAGATGTAATTGGCTCAACAGCCGTAACAAACATCTGGAATATCTTTTTCAGAATCGTTGCAGTATTTGCAGCGTCTGGACTTTCAATCATTGGTGCAGGTTCCCTTGTGGGAATTGACACTCTAACAGCCGTAATTATGGCTGGAACACTTGGAGTTGCAACAGTTGTAGAAAAGCTCGCTAGAGCCTTCCTCGATGACGGTAAGCTAAGTGCTAAAGAGATCAATGCAGCATTTGCCCCAGTAGATAAAAAGGCTGGATAGTATATAATAAAACTAAGTTAGACCAGGGTGATTCTCACGACCACTCTGGTCTTTCTTTTTGGTATAATAGTTACATGAACAATCAAGAACTTATTGCTGTTATTTATAGGGCAATTGTTACAATAACTGAGGAAAACAAAAGTGAGGATAAAGTCCCATCACATGTGGAAATGGCTGAAAAGATTGCCAGCGATGTATTATTATACCTCGAAAATAGTTCTAATATAAGATAAAACTAACTTAAATAACTATCCCTGTTAGGCTAGATATATAACATTGGGAGGTTATGATGAAAATAAAAGCAATATTATCTATTGTTTTGTCTTTTACTTTATTATCATTTGCAATTCCTGCACAAGCAGGAGAAAGCATTAGATATAAATCAGACTCTATTCAGACAATTAAAAAGAACAAATGGACTACCCTAAATTTTAATGGCAAAAAAACAATTAAGGGTAACGGAGAAAGATCATTATTCTGCTACATGGCAGCAGTTAAAATGAAAGGCAAAAAGAAGCCTGACTACATTAAACTTAGATTAGTTAGAGATAAGGCTAAGGGAGCAGATTCTACAGCCACAAATATTTATCCAGTAGAGGCAAAGCCTGGTTCAACATGGGTTGGATCTAATTGCTGGGTTATTAAAACTAATTCACCAGTAAAGGTACAAATTAGAATTACTGGAGGAAGTAAGACTTACCAGTCAGACATGAGGCAGTTCAAGATGTGGACACCTGGTGCAGACTACCCAGCTGATTTTTCAGACTTTATACCAGAGGGGGCTATTGGTTAGAAGTAGGACCTGCCAAGTTTAGATCATGCCCATTGAGATGGGTATGGGAGCCGATTGGGAGAGTTGGCAAAACTTGACAAGACCTACCTGTAACTGATAGTATAGTGCAATGCGTTTCTCAACTCTAATTATCATTCCCCTAGTAGCAATGCTCTTGGGCTCAAGCAATCAGACAAAACCAGTATTTATTGATGCGGTACAGATAAAACAAACAAGCATAGAAGAAGCATCAGACAGACAGGAGGCAGCCTCAAGGTCCTCTAAGAGGCTTAAATTCGCCTCTCCTGCCTATAATAAAGCTTATGCCAAGAAAACTATGGCAGAAGAATATAAATGGGGCTCTAAGCAATATGATTGTTTAGTTAGACTCTGGAATAAAGAGAGTAATTGGAAAGTCAACGCAGACAATCCAAACTCTAGTGCATATGGTATCCCCCAAGCTCTTCCTGGAAGCAAGATGGGCAAGGGTTGGAAAACTGACCCACATGTACAAATAAACTGGGGGCTGGAATATATTGAGAACAGATATAAAAATCCATGTGGTGCATGGTCAGCCTTCAGGAGCAAAGGATGGTACTAAATGAAAACAATAATTATTCTAATAACCTCTATTGTGTTTTGGAATACAGGAGTTGCTCCGTCACAAGCATCAACTGATAGGGGCAATGAAACTGCCTCAAGAAGTGGCACCAGAACAATGGTTGGTCTGAACGCTTTAACTTTGGCTAAAGATTATGTTGGAACTAGGTATTGTAAGGGTGGAGTAAGTCCTAGATGTTTTGACTGTTCAGGTTTAATCAAATATGTATATTCAAAACAAGGTGTTAAGCTTCCTGGATTTGTAAGTGGTCAAATGAAGGCAGCAACCATAATCTCAAAAAGCTCAGCTCAGCCTGGAGACCTTGTATTTTTTGTTACCAAAAGTGGATACCCATATCATGTTGGTATTTACATGGGTAACAACCAAATACTACACTCACCTAAGCCAAACAGGAAAGTAAGAGTAGAAAATATCTGGAGTTCTAGGGTTAAGTTTGGAACAATATCTTAATATAATAGAGTTATGGCTCTAGAAGATTTATTGACACCTGACGAAAAAGCACTACATGATGCACTGGTATCAATTGCTGAACAGTATGGAAAGTTTGACGAAGACGGATCTGGTATCTGGGCAGGTTATGAATCTGCAGAAGAAAATGAAGAGAAAGTAATTGGAGTTAAGTGCTCTAACTGTGCCTTGTATGCAGGTGGTAATGTCTGCGAAGTAATTGCATTTGATGTAGAGCCTGACGGTAAGTGCAGGTTTGCAGTTATTCCTGATGGATATGTAGATATGTCTGGTCAGATGGGCGATGAAGATAATCTCAACGATAATATGGATGACATGATGAAAGCTGCTAACTTAGATTTAAAACCAACATCTGGAATGAAGTCTGCTGCTGCAAGAGCGTTAGCTTGGAAAAAAGAAGGCAAGCGTGGTGGCACAAGAGTTGGTCTTGCTAGAGCAAATCAAATTGTAAACGGTACAGAGCTTTCAGAGTCTACAGTTGCTCGCATGTACTCATTCTTTTCTCGTCACGAAGTAGATAAAAAAGCTACTGGATTTAGTGCAGGTGAAGAAGGATACCCATCTCCAGGCAGAGTTGCTTGGGATCTTTGGGGTGGAGACGCAGGATACTCATGGTCTAAAGCTAAGTGGGCTAGCATACAAAGACAAAGAGAAAACAAGTCTTATGGAAAAGAAGAAGTTAAGAAAAGTTTCTGGTCAGACACACCATTTAGTGGGTTAAAGTAATGTACGAGTATCGTGTAAAAAAAGTATTGGCGGTGATTGATGGTGACACTATTGATGTTGATATTGATCTTGGCTTTAATGTTTCGTATACACAGAGGGTAAGATTAGCGGGCATTGATACCCCTGAATCTAGAACAAAAGATCTTAAAGAAAAGGCTCTTGGCTTAGAAGTTAAAGAATACCTTAAGAATAGGCTAAAGGATGCTAAGGTGGTTGTAATTAAAACAGAGCTTCCAGATAGCTCAGAAAAGTATGGTCGCATTCTTGGTTGGCTATATGTAGATGGAGAAAAGTTATCCGTAAATGAAACAATGATTAAAGAAGGATACGCTTGGACCTATGATGGCGGTACAAAGAAAAAAGACTTTGATGTATTAATTGCTAAAAGAAAAGCTATCTAGTAATTATTTCTCCGTTAAAAACTAATATATCTATTGCTGTATTAGAGTGTAGTTCATTTATTGCCTTTTGCCTCGTCTCAATGATTGGCTCTCCATTGGCATTAAAACTAGTATTTATTAAAGCTGGCACTCCAGTTATCTTAAAAAATTCTTTAATTAATTTATAATATGGCGGATTATCTTTTTCATTAATTGTTTGTATTCTTGCAGTTCCATCAAAATGTGTTACAGCAGGAATTTTTTCAGGATGCAAAACCTTTTGCGTGAACAGCATATACTTGCTAGGATCTCCAGGCTCAAACCAATTAGGTGCTTCTTCTTCAAGCACTACTGGGGCAAAAGGTCTAAACCATTCTCTATCTTTAACCAAGAAATTAATTATTTCTCTTTTATGAAAATCTCTTGGGTCAGCTAGGATGCTTCTATGACCCAGTGCTCTTGGACCGTATTCTGATTGACCAGAACACCAAGCAACAATTTTACCATTTGCAATTTGTTCTGCAAGATATTTATATTCTTCTTCTTTTAGTTCAACGCTTTCACTTCCCATGTAGGCTAAGTCTGAAAAAGTGTATTCTTCTCTTGGATAGTCTAATATATGGTGTGCAACATATAGTGCTGCACCAACACAGATTCCATCATCACCTGCTGCTGGAAACAAGTGAACATTGTCAAAATGTCCACTATTCTTAATTTTAGAATTAGCATTGCAATTTAAAAATGATCCACCAGCAAGACATAGGTTTCTAATATTTTTTGTATCTTCGGAAACTTTTATGTCATCCTCAATTACTTTCATAATAGATTTTTCAAAAAGGTATTGAATTGTGGCAGCAGTGTTCATTCCAGAAACAGTATTATATGGTTTTACAGACGGGTATTCAACATCATCTGTGTAATACAACCCATTTGGAGTTTCAACCATTCTAGGGGTTTCAGGAATTCTTTCATCTTTTTCAAATATGTCTGAAAATAAATATCCATCATTATAATTATAGTTTTTGTAAAATAAACGATCAATAAATTCATCTTCGTTATCTAAAACTTTTTTAATTGGTGTTCCATAAGAAGCAAGACCCATAGTGCTTCCAGCTTTATATACAGATGGTCCAAGACCTAATAGGCTGGTAAAACTGCCATATGTTACTCCTACCATTAAGTTTCCAGACCTTAGGTAATTAAGTTTGTTTCCTTTTCCAACAGCAATAAGACTACTAGATTTAGGATTGCCACCACAGCCATCCATTGTAAAAATTACAGACTCATCCATATTGCTGGTAAAAAAAGCAGAAGAAGCATGGCATGTCTGGTGTGGTAAAACTGTTACTGGAATCTTTCTTCCATTTAGAACTCCAGTTAAATTTAAGGTGTCATTTCCAAAAACAACTTGACTACAAAGCGTTAGCTTTTGACCATAGTCATCAAATAGACTTAAAACATCATTGTTGTTTTGAATTATGTAGTCTGCCAGAGCAATCATATCAATGTCTTCATAGTCTATGTTTGCAGCTTTAAGAACATAGTCAATAGTAGCTTTTACTACTCCACCTTGTTTCTTTCTTCCAGTAAGTCTTTCGGTACTAATAGCAGAAACCAGCCTACCATCCCTAACGATACACGCTGAACCATCGTGTCCAAAATGTAATCCTAATATATTAACCATGTTTAACAGTATACCTTTTCTTTTATAATTAACGGCGAAATTCGGCGGTGAGTAAGAACAAACCCAGCATGAAACATGCTAGATACTTAATGTGTCTACTGGACCCATGCAAGAAGGTGAGAGCTCGATAGCAGCAGACACTGCTGTATATGCTCTCTTTTCTGCAGACTTCCAGGTTTGGGTGGTGTAGAGAGAACCCATAGCAATTGAAGCACCTGATCCAATAGCCATATACTCTACCTTAGTTACTTGCCAGTCTGTGGTATCCACATAAAACAACTCCCCAGATACTCCAATTAGAAAGGAAGCATGGGCATTTTCTTTTAGGTCTACACCAGAATCATTTAGTTGTTTTCGTACAGATCCTACAAAGGTAGTACGCATAAACTTCTCCAGATTATTTCTGGGTGGGGTAGGCAGAGTAATCCAATGAAGCAATTGTCCAGTACCAACAGAGTCTGCGTATCCAATTAGATACCTATCGTTTAGCTTAATCTTAGGGTTAGACATAGCAGTGATTAGATCGTCATCTGATAGACCACGATCAGAAGATAGTACTACTTTACCCTCATGTGCAATACCTACAATACATGTCATTAGGCATCCCTATGACGATTGTGATAGTAGTCATGGATAATATCTAAAACCTCTTGCTTACCAAACTCTTCAAAGATTGGATCCAATGCCAACATAACATCATTTACAATACTTGTATCACAATTAGAACACATTATTTAGGCATCCATTTCAGATTATCGGGGGACCAAATAGACTTAGACTGCTTCTTCTTAGCAGAGGTGGGGTGATTAGAAATTATAGTAGAGAAATGTAGATAGTACTTAACAAACCATTGTTCATATTCTTTATCATCAGCAAATGGACCAAGATCCTTTTCATGATCAATCATAGCTTGCTTTACTAAAGGGATAACATTATTTGTCTGCATACATAGTCCATTCTAAATTTTCGGGGGTTTGTGAAGAGAAATGCTTTGATAAGTATATAGTCAATAAGGATACACATAACCATAATACAAGAACAATGAGGTATTTCTTCACATACATAATAATACCAGATACTTTAGCGATTGTCAAGGATAGTAGCTAGTTGTCCTGATGTTAAATACTTTAAAGGACATGTTTTACATTCAATCATATGAACATTATATAGGGTTATGTCCCCCCATTTTGCTCCACTTTACTCCATATCTTACCTATAACAAATTAGTTAAACACTTATGTCTCATATATTGAGATTTATATGTGTAAGAATGCATATTCAAAGATGGCATCGTAATGTATATATCCTACAAAGGCATGTATGCCTATCTTATCTTATCTCTTATATGCCATAATTTCCAGTGATTTTTTTGGTTCGTTCGTAATACTTTTTGTATATTTCCTACAAATAATGTATGTTAAAACTGGTATAAACATGATCAAACTGTATAGAAAGTATACAAATATTGCAGCAAACTTACCTAAAATCAGGAGATATTTATTCATTTTATTTAGCTGCATAATCGGAGGGGATATACTTATAGATTTCATTACATCTGATACAGTATGTATATGTATATAGGGTAAATGGACATGATGATTGCACACCCTCCAGGTGTCCAAATATAAAACAAACAAACTTGTCATATATTCCAGTGATTATTTTCATATGTTCGTAATCCTTTATTTATTTTAAGATAACTATTTGTCGGCGGGATATCAATTGATACTATATACTTATAGGGAATACTATCATAGCATATATAGCTAGGGTTTGTCAAATATATTTAAATATCCCCCATATTCCCGTGATTTTTTATATTGGTTCGTAATACTTGACATATTTTATTTTATATGATATTATCGGCACACTCTGGAAGCTTTGTCAAGCCCCCAGAGCATGTTAGATTATTCTATTGGAATTGAACCGTCTTGAGCAAACTCAACTGTGAGCAGGACAGATTTCATACCCATTAGATAACCTCTATCAAATGCATCTCTATCAAAACCCTGCTCTTTTTCTTCTGCTTCAAATTCCTCGTCAAGCCCTTGAATTTGCTTTTTGATACGTTCAATTAGTTTAAGTAGTAGTTCATCATTTGTCATAGTAATACCTTATCAGTTTTCATCTAGGTTGTCAAGTTGAATTGGTTCAGGCACTTCCGCCTTGTAGCCCTCTGTCATTTTGTAGTGCCACCTCAACCAGTTGTGCAAACGCACTTCCGAATTGGGTGTAAGCAGATTTGCTGTCTGATGTGCTAGGTCAATTACATTTGTCCTTTCATCTGAAAAAATGTCTGCTATCTTCTTGGCTTTAGTTCTGTGTTCGCTCATTGTTCAATCCTATCATAGAGGTCTGACACTTTACCACTTGGCAAGGTCGTTTCCGTATTCATCTGTTAAGTTTAAGTTATCTGGTGTGGAGAATACTTCAAGGACGTGTTCCTTAATGTACTCCAGGATAGATTCAATCGTGGCTGGCTGTCCAGTAGAATCCTGGACCACTGCTACAAGTTCATCATTAACTGCATAGACGTGCTTCTTCATAATCTCAATTGCTTCTGGTAACATCACTACCTCCTACCTTATCAAATACTGCTAATAGTTCTAGAGCCTCTATATAACTATCTATTGTATCTGCTAAGTTATATAAGACTGCTAAGGTTAACTTATCATCATCTTTCATCAAGGCACCCTCCAGATTCACTATGGTATGTTTAATAAACTTGTTAATCTCTTTATCCATTACCAGTTCCTATCATCTAGAATGTGATCAATGCCAGCATCTACGGCATCATAGAATGTATCGTAAACTTCTCCCATATCTTCATTGTGTGCAAACACTTCCCACCAAGGATTCATACGATACACTTCAAATCCACTATTACTAATAGTTTTAATAAACTGCATCAACTGGATATCATCGTTGATACCTGCTGCCTCTAAGTCATCAGAGTATCTAACTATAACACCATACTCATCTGTCAGTTCACCATTGACTAAGTTTGGTATTGTCAAGTGCATCTCACCACCACGCTCTACTTCAACCACACGGTCCTCGTATGTAATAGTTGCATAAGACTCATAGCCCTCCTGCCATACATAAAACTCTGGCATTTGTTTTGAGGTAGGTATTGTCTGTGTGTATTCTACTGTAACGCCTTCATATGTTTTCATATGCGTATCCTATCCTGTTTTCTTTGGAATGTCAAGTCTTGTTAGTTGGTACGCCAGGATTTCTTCTAGCCTATTGTATTCAGCCTCTAGTTCTGAACCCTCTTCTAGTTCATCTTCCCAACGTCCAGTAGTTTTATTATAAACAAGACCAGGGTGTTCTGCCATATTCATTATTGTTGTTTCCACATCAACCATAAAAGCTCCCCAATCTTCATCATATACAACTACCCAATGATATTCGTAACTCATACTTCCACTTCTCCTAAGTCCATTAGATACTCTTCCTTGCCACACTCTATACAACTAAACATTGGTTCATCTTCATACTCCAAGAATGTTACATCACACATACAACACTTAACCTTGTTCATCAACATACTAATCCCTTTCGTGTACGATTATGTCTTGTAGGTAAAAAACTGACGGGTCAATCTTATAGTTGTCAATTAATTTATCTGTTGCTGATTCAATAACAAAACTATCTGTATCTTCTAGTTCATCTGGCGGTGTAGGAAAACCAACATTAACTAAAATAACCATGTGTTCAAATACAAACTCTACATCATAGAAATACAAATCCATTAGTTAATCTCCACTTCTACTCCATAGGTCTCTATACCTGTCATTACTACATCAGTATCTACTGTGTCGTCAATCTCATCATAACAACCAATGCTCTTGAAATAGTCCCACATCTGCTGAATGTCGTCACTATCAGTCTCATCAATTCCTGGGTGCTCTTCTAGATACTTGTCCCACTCTGCTTGTGGAACTTCCATACTCCACACGGATTCAAAAGTTCCCTCAAAGATTCCTCTTAGTTTCATTACACTATCTCCAACTTGTTCTTGGCAAAGAATAGGTCTGTGCCGTCCTCATCTTTAATTGAAATCTGGCAAGGTACATCAAATTTGTCAAGGAATAAATTATGTTCTATCTGCCATTCTTGATCTTTAACAAACTCTA
>Ga0164292_10000718_pt1 | contig 26313 bp, 23 predicted proteins | sample GEODES117metaG_FD_111486 | JGI IMG/M metagenome (GOLD analysis project Ga0164292, IMG submission 111486) | Eutrophic lake water microbial communities from Lake Mendota, Wisconsin, USA - GEODES117 metaG | ecosystem: Environmental > Aquatic > Freshwater > Lake | place: USA: Lake Mendota...
CCGAAAGCGGCGAACAGGCGCTGCCGGTCAAACCGGCCTTCGGGCAGGCGCAGCACGGCCTTGCCGCCGCCCAGCGGCAGATCGGCAAGAGCGTTCTTATAGGCCATTCCTTCAGCAAGCCGCATAGCGTCGTGTGCCGCCGATGCCACATCCTTGTAGTGCCACAGTCTGCATCCGCCCGCTGCAGGACCAAGCCGGGTAGAATGGAGCACGATCACGCCGTCGAGCCCGCTGGCCTCGTCAAGGATGCGGTGGACTGCTTGTGGTGTGCTCGGGGAATTGGCAGAGTTCATGATGGGGGGTCCGATAGTTGATGCAGATGGTTTTCACACAATCGCTGCGAACGTGCTTGCCTATCTCGAAGCAAAATCGCGCCTGAGACGAACAGACTGACCGGAACGCACCGATTTAATGGTCAGTTCGTTCCTCGAGTAACGGTGCCTTCGATCGGCAGGCTGGTTGTCAACTTGATCTCCGAGAGAGCGACAGTCGAATTGACCTCTTGAACGCCGGGCAGTTGCGAAAGACGGTTGAAGAAGAACCGCTCGTAGGCTTCGATGTCGGCAGCAACCACGCGCAGCAGGAAATCGACCGATCCCAGCAGCACATGACATTCGAGAACCTCGGGAAATTGCCTGATCGCCTCTGCAAATTCGTCGAGGTTCGCACGGCCATGGGCGTTGAGTTTGATCTGAACGAAAAGCTGGGCGTTGAGGCCGATCTTGCGGCGATCGACCAACGCGACCCTCCGCTTGATGAAGCCTTCGCGCTCCAGCCGATCAATCCGGCGCCAGCAGGGCGAGACGGACAGGCCAACCTGCTCTGCAATCTGGCCGGTTGTCAGGGTCGCGTCCTCTTGCAGCCGCGCAAGAATCTGCCGCTCATAGCGGTCAAGCTGGTCGCTCACTTCTTCTGTCTCCATTCGAGCCATGCCGGCACGATAGTCTAAGCGTCCGTCTGGCATCAGGGCACAAAGCCCGAAAGCACCACCATGACGTGAAGTCGATTTGCGAATACATTCGGTCCGAGTGCATAGCGCATCCGGGCGCGTCCTGTGGTCATTGACGGACAAGAGAGGGAGCGATCGACACCATGACCCAGCCCAATTTTGAAACCATCGCAGGCGTTCAGGCGATGATGGACACCACCCCGTTGCACCGGCTGCTAGGGTTCCGGGTGCTGTCGATGGACAGCGCGAGCGGCCATTTCAGCATGGCGGCATCAACCGGCGGGAACAGCGAGCGTTCGGACGGCGCGGGCCAGGCCCATGGCGGCGCGATTGCTACGCTGATCGATTCTACCGCAACATATGCCTGCTGCGTCATGCTCGGGCGGGCGGTGCCGACTGTCAACTTGCGGGTCGATTATTTGCGCCCTGCCGCAGGCCAGGAGATGGTGGCGACCGCGATCATCCGAAAGGCTGGACGCACGGTCAGCGTGGTGGACGTGGAGGTCATGGCCGGCGGCAAGCTGGTCGCCATCGGGCGGGCCGATCTCGCAACGATATCCTAGGAGTTGCCCTCGATGCGCCGCACCATCACCCATATTGGCGACCACGCGCTGGCACCTTCATCGCTGATGATGAGCTACGGGTTCGATCCCAAGCTATCGGAGGGCGCGATCAAGTGCCCGGTGTTCCAGAGTTCCACCTTCGTGTTTGAAAGCGCGGCGGCGGGCAAAAGCGTAATGCAGCTTGCCTATGGTCTGCGCGAGAGGGGCGTGGCCGAGGATCCGGGGCTGATCTATTCGCGGATCAACAATCCCGCGCTGGAAATCCTCGAAGACCGGCTCGCGCTATGGGACAGCGCAGAACGCGCGCTGGTGTTCGCAAGCGGCATGGCGGCGATATCGACCACCATCCTCAGCATGGCGCGGCCCGGCGACGCCATCGTCTACACTGCGCCGGTCTATGGCGGGACGGATTTCCTGTTCGAGAAGCTGCTGCCGCAGTTCGGCATCCGCTGCTATCCGGTCTCGGGCGATCTATCGGAGGCGAGCGTTAAGGAAACGCTCCAGACCGCGCGAGATAAGCTCGGCACGAACGGTAGGATCGCGGCGATCTATGCCGAAACGCCGGCCAATCCCACCAACCGGCTGGTCGATCTGGCGATGCTGGCCGATCTGGCCCGGGGGCTCGAGAGCCAGCCCGGCGGGCGGCCCCGGCTGGTGGTGGACAACACCATGCTCGGCCCACTGTGGCAGAAGCCGCTGGCCCACGGCGCCGATATCGCGATCTATTCGCTCACCAAATATGTTGGCGGGCACAGCGATCTGATCGCCGGTTCGTGCGTCGGGAGCGAGGCTGACTTGGCGGCGATCTCGGGCTTTCGCACGATCCTCGGCACCATGACCGATCCGCACACAGCCTGGCTGCTGCTACGCAGTCTGGAGACGCTGTCGCTGCGGATGCGCCAGTCAGAGGCGAGCGCGTGGAAGGTGGCGGAGGCGCTGCGCAGTCATCCCAAGGTCGAGCACGTAGGGTTCCTCGGCTTCGTCGATCCCGACAGCGAACAGGGCCGGATCTATGCGCGCCAATGCAACGGGGCAGGATCGACCTTCTCGGTGATCCTGCGCGGCGGCGAGGCCGAGGCGTTCCGGTTCCTCGATGCCTTGAGGCTCATCAAGCTCGCCGTCAGTCTTGGCGGGACGGAGAGCCTTGCCTCCTATCCCGCCGGCATGACCCATGTCGATGTCGCCCCCGAAATGCAGCGCGCCTACGGCATCGCCGAAAATCTGGTGCGCCTGTCGATCGGGGTTGAAGAACCCGAAGATCTGATTGCCGACTGCATGCAGGCACTCGAGCAGGTCTGAAGCGGCTGTCGCGTCACGCCGGCACGAAGGTGATCGCCATCCCCCCCGCATGTGGCGCGGCGACGTGGATGGCATTGCCCGCACTGGCGCTCGGCACGCCGCCATCGCGCAAGGCGAGGCGGCAGCGTTCCATCGATTCCACGGCAATGGTGTACGCCGCGCCGCGAATGTCGCAGCCGCCCTGCAAGGGCGCCGCGCCGGGAAGCTCCTGGGCCGCCAGAGCGGGTGAAAGCAGTTCGAAAATCTCGCCGCGAGGCGTGTGGAAGGCGACCCGGTCGAGCGTGGAAACAGCGGGTTCGCCGCCCATCATCGCCGTGTAATAAGCGACGTCTGCCTGCGGCTCGCGGGCGATATAGCTGATGCCCATGACCCGCAGTGCGGTATTCGGATGGCAGGTGTAACCCGGCATCCAGATCGTCTCCGGTCGCGCATGATCCGAGATGAACAGCGACCCGGTGATATTCGCCCGGTTGAAGCAATACATCGAACGGCTGGCGGTCTGGTCCCACCCCCCGCCGATTTTGCGCACCTTGCGATAGGCGTTGAGAATCTGCTCGGGCACCATGCCCGCATCGATCAACCGCTGGCGATCATCCTCCAGACGAGCCGAGGTGAACGACGTCTGCCAATAGACATAATCACCAAGCGCATGCCACGGCGCCATCATCGAATTGATCTGGTCCGACCGGCAATGGTCGAAATCACCGATCAGTTCGAGATAGGTGTCGTGGAACTGCACGATCGTGTTCGACGTGCCGATCTCGACATGCTCCATCGTCGGCATGACCCGAAAGCCGAGGCGGCGATACATCTCGGCCGCGGTTTCGATATCGCCGGCCACGCTGACAAAATGGTCTAGCGATCGTTGCGTTGTGGGCACTGCACTGTCAGCCATTTATGGTTCCTCTCTCATTTCGGGCGGCCCAAGCAGGCGGAGACCCTTTGCTGGCAATGTTGCAGCTTAGGCTGGGTTGACCATTCGCAATCCGACGCCGGAACACCGCAAGCCGAACACAATGGGTCTGTCCGGCAAGAGGACGCATGACTTTCGGAATCAGAAGTATCGGGAAACACCGCTGGACACCGCGCGCCGAACGGGCAGCATCTTTGGCGATGCTGGAAGGAGAGCAGCCCACCATGACCACGACACCCTTCATCAAGGCAACGCCTGACAATGGCCAACTTACCGACGAGTTTGCCATCGCGGCAGGCGGCTTTGCGCCTGGCGCTAGCGTGAAGCTTTCGTCCGAACTGGTCGACGATGCCGGGGTGCGCTGGATTGCTCAGGGCGACTTCATCGCCGATACAACAGGTGAGATCGACCTTGCCACTGCGCCGTCCGAGGCTGGAACGTTCACCGGTATCAACCCTGCCGGCCTGTTCTGGTCGCTGCGTCCCGAAAGCGGCACCGACCGCCGCTTCATGATCGAGGCCAACAACAAGAACCACATGCTCGGACAGCCTCTGCTCGATCCGCTGGCCCCGATCCAGATCACGTTGCGCGCCAGCCTTGGCGATGCGCAGGTTGCGGAAAGCCGGGTGGTGCTTAATCGCCTTGCCGAGGGTGTCGAGGTCATCCCGGTTCGCGACGGTCGCCTGCGAGGGATGGCGTTCCGGCAAAAGAACCGCTCGCGTTCGCGCGGGGCCATCATGAGCCTGACCGGATCGGGCGGCGGCGTCGAGATGAGCTATGCCCCCGCACTGGCCTCGATCGGTTACGACGTCTTCAGCCTCGCCTATTTCGCCTACGAAGACCTCAGCGAATTCCTTTACGAAATCCCGCTCGAGTATTTCGAGGAGGGCTTCGAATGGATGAAGCGCGAGTTCGGAGCGACCAAGCTGGCCGTTCAGGGTGCATCGCGCGGCGGCGAGCTCAGCGTGGCGCTGGCCGCCTATCTTCCGCATTACGTGTCGGGCGCCATCCCGATCGTGCCGATGTATGCCGCCTCCGCCGGCTGGAACCACAAGACCGGCGAGATCGGGCCGAGCTGGACCTACAAGGGCAAGGAAATCCCTTACGCCAAGACGCTCGACACCACCTCGATGGAGGACATGAAGCGGATCGGGGAGGAATCGCCTAACGGTTATCCGGCTGCTCCCGGTTACCAGGCCGACATGGAGCAGGACTACGTTCGACGCGATTGTGTCTTCCCAATCGAGAACGCCAATGGCCCGCTGCTGATGATCTCGGGCGTCGAGGACGCGATGTGGCCCTGCGCCTGGGGATCTGATTTGATCGTGAACCGGCTGCGGGCCAAGGGATTCCGACACCATTACGAGCATCTGGCGCTGCGCGAGACCGGGCATATCACGCCGCTGCCCAACGTGGTCACGACCTTCGCGCCCGCCCTCTATCACACGCTTGCTGAGATGTTTCTCGCCTGCGGTGGCACAGCGCAAGGCGCGGGCCGCAGTGCCCGAATCATGTGGAACGCTATGCAGGCCCATTACGAGCGAGTGTTTACGTGATGGGTGGCCATGCCGCTCCCCTTGCGATCACCGGGGTAGCCGTCGCCGATGTCGAGACCGGGCGCATGGCACCTGATCGCACTGTCATAACCCAAGGGGATCGCATCGTCACAGTCGGCCCTGCCGAAGAGGTCGCAATCCCGCTGGGAGCCACGCGGATCGACGGCGCGGGCCGGACGCTGGTTCCGGGCCTGCACGACATGCACGTTCACATCTCGCCCCACGCCGCAGGCCGCGATTTCGACGAGGCCGAGGCGCTGCGCCGCGCGCGCGAATTTCTGCTGGTCTTCCTCGCCGGCGGGGTGACGACCATCCGCAACATGGCCGGAACGCCGCTGCATCTGGCGCTGCGCGAGGAGGTGCGATCCGGCGTCACCCTCGGACCGCGCATCCTCAGCTGCGGGCCGATCCTCGAAACGCGCTTCACGTTTCCCGAAATTGCCGAGTTCGGAACGCTCGTGACGACGCCAGAGGAAGCGCGCGCCGCCGTGATCGCGCAGAAGCGCGCCGGGTTCGATTTCATAAAAGTTTACAACGATATCGACGCAATAATCTATGATGCGATCATCGCTACTGCGCGCGAGATCGGTATTCCGGTGGTTGGCCATGTCGCATTCCAGAAGCGGCTGGAGGGCGCGCTTGCGGCCAAGCAGGATTCGATCGAGCACCTGCGCTCCTACGACTTCGCCGCCGATACCCGGCCGCCCGAAGAAATCGACGGCGCGCGTTTCGTCGGTTGGCTCCACACCACACAGCAGCGGATCGACGAACTGGCCGAACGCACCGCCGAAGCCGGGGTGTGGAACGCGCCGACGATGGCGGTCGAGCACGGTATCCGCACCGAAGACGAGCTTTCGCGGCCCGCCCAGCCCTTGCCCGAGGCCCTGCCCGGCTGGCTGTCGACCGAGCTGGAGAACAGCGCGCTTGAGGTGCTGTTCTCCCCGGCCCAAAGGGAGATGCTCGCCGAAGGCCGGGCGGCACGCGGGGCGATGGTGGCTGCGCTCGACCGGGTTGGCGCGGGCCTGCTGGCGGGAACCGATTGCCCCGGCTGCCGGCTGGTGCCGGGCCGCTCCCTGATCCGCGAGCTGGAGCTGATGGTGGCGGCTGGCCTCTCGCCATGGCGGGCCTTGCGGACGGCGACGATCAACGCGGCCGCCTTTCTGAGCGATACTGACGGGGGCCGGATCACAGTCGGCAGCCGGGCGGACATGCTGCTGCTGGACGGCGATCCCTTCGCGGATATCACCTCCCTGCACCGGCAGGTCGGTGTCGTCGCAGGGGGCCAGTGGATTGCCGCCGGCGAAATCGAACGGCGATTATTGGCGGCCTGACGGCCCCGCAAAATTTGAACGAAGGAGCATAGCATGAGCTGCCAGCACGATCATTCCCACCGGGCGCTTGTCTGCCCCTGTCCGACCCATGCCTTCCTGCGGCTGGGGATGATGATGGCGGGCAAGCAGGAGGAACCCGATCCCGACGTCCCGCCGCCGAGCTATTCCAACGCGACTGCGACCGAGCCGAGCCGCTATGCCGATGGCGACGACAGCAACACGCGCGACCTGTTCCGCGTGGTCGAGCCGGGGCGACCGCTGGTGATCTCCGGCGCGACGGTGCTGACCATGGCGAGCGCCGAGCCGCTGCCCAATCATGATGTGATCATTGTCGACGGTGTCATTCGCGCGGTGCAGCCCCAGGGGCAGTCCCTGCCCGGCAATGCGATCATCGTCGATGGCAGCGGGAAGCATCTGATCCCGGGCCTCACCGACATTCACCAGCATCCGCCCACCGCGCCGATCCAGGGGCATATGGCTGGGTTGGTGGCTCCAGATGCGTCACCGGACGAGCTCACGCTGCCTTATGATGTGGCCATGTTCCAGTATCTGGCCGCAGGCATTACCCGGATCCAGGTGATGGCCGGCACGGTCGAGGAACTGGCGATGCGTGCCGCGATCCGTGCCGGCCGGTATCGCGGGCCGCACATGCGGGTGGGCATGCTGGTGGACGGATCGCCCCCGATGCAATCACCCGTCTTCAGCCTGATCGTGAATGACCGCGAAGGCGGCCGCAAGGCCGCGCGTCATATCGCCGAAGGGGGGTATGACTTCATCAAGCCTTACTCGATCCTCAATCGCGAAGCCTATACCGGGCTGGTCGAGGAAGGTCTGGCGCTCGGTATGGAGATCATGGGTCACATCCCGCGTGCGGTGGGGCCTGACGAGGCCTTTGCGATGGGCCAGACGGGCGTTGCCCACGTGTTCGAGTATTTCTGGAACGATGCCGAGCCCGACCGCAGCAGCGCAGAGGTCCGCGCCCGCCGCGTGCGTGCAAGCGCAGAGCGCGGCGTGGTTGTGCAGACGACCCTCGTCGCAGCCCGGATGCTCGAATATGATACCGGCTGGAATACCGAAGGGGTCTCTTTCGACGATTCCTATGACCCGATCCTGCGCAAAGTTATGCGCGAGGACTCGCCATTCATCGAATGGTTCAGAAGCGATCCCTTCCTGAAGGCTGGAGGCAAGGACGCGCTGGGGCTGTCCGTCGCGGCCTGCCAGGCACTGGTCGATGCCGGCGTCCCGATCCTGCCCGGGACCGACTGCGTGCCTTCGAGCATCACCGGGCAGCATTCCGTGCATGACGAATTGCGGATGTTCGTCGATCTGGTCGGCATGTCGCCGCTCGATACGCTGCGGGCCGCAACCGTCGAATGTGCGCGCTATCAGGGTGATGAGGCAGTCGCCGGGACTGTAGATGCCGGCAAGCGGGCTGATCTCCTGCTGCTCGATGCCAACCCGCTGGAGGACATTGCCGCAACCCGCCTGATCGACACCGTGGTCCTGGGCGATGCGATCCTCGACCGGGCCTCGCGCGAGCGCGGGCTTGCGCGTTTGAAAGCGACCTATGACATAATGCCGGTCCCAGACTAGGGATCAGGCGAAACGAGCGAGCTCCTTGGTGAGGCGATCGTAATCCTCCGGTTCGTGATCGGCGAAAGCCGCAATTCGCAAGGCGCCTTCCGGCCCAGCGCCGACATAGGTCGAATAGATCACGAACATCCCTTGTGCCCACAACGCCTGCTGGATGGCCTGCATCTGTGCCGCATCGCCATGCACAAATGCGGCGACGGGGGAGCCATTGTCCTCAACAGCATAGCCGCAACCTCGCAAGGCCTGCTTGAGACGCGTCGCATTCGTGCGCAGGGCTTCGAGCCGCTCGGGATGGGCGCGCACATAGCGCAGGCTCGCGGCCGTCATCGCCGCACCTGCCGACATTCCCGATACCGCCCCGCGCGCAATCGGGGTTTGCCACAGCCTGGCAATCGCTTCGGCCGAGCCGACCGTCAGGCCGCCATAGGCGCAGAAGGCCTTGGCCATGGACCCGCCCCGCAAAACCCTGTCGCCCGATATGCCCGTCATCTCGCAGGCACCCTGCCCTGTCGCACCGAGCGACCCGAAGGAGTGGGATTCGTCCACCAGCAGCCAGCCGCCATGCCGGTCGATCAGGCGCTGGTATTCGGCGAGCGGCGGCGAGGTGCCAAAGGTTGCAAACATGCCGTCAGTGGCGACCAGCGCGCGCTTGTCCTCGCCTGCCACTCTGTCGAGCACGCTTGCCAGGTCTGCCGCATCGCGATGCTTGAAGGTGACAATGGGTTTGCCCGCCATCCGCGCGCCTTCGACGAGGTTGTAATGCCCGCTCTCGTCAATCACCGCGACATCGTAATCATCGGCCAGCGCGGTCATCGCCATCAAGCCGAACAGGTAGCCGGTGGCGTAGTAGATCGCACCCTCGGTGCCGAAGAATGCGCGCGCGGCGTTCTCGGCTTCGAGGTTCGCCGCGAGCGCGAGATTGTAGTGCCGCGGCAATTGCCCGGTCGATCCCAGTTGCCCGATCGCCCGGACCCCCGCCTCGACCAGTTCCGGTTGCGCCGACAGGCCAAGGTAGCACGATCCTCCGAAGTTCAGGATCGGCCGCCCATCGATCACCATCCGAGCGGCACTGGGCGACTGGATCGTTTCGAGCGTTGTCACTCCCAATCCGTTCAGTAGGAGAACGCCACCGACACGCCGAAGGTCCGCGGCTGGATGGTTGTCACGTCCTCTCCGGCAAAGAAGGCGCGGGTCAGGATTGGCCGCTCATCGAGGAGGTTGGTGGCAAAGATACCCAGATCGACCGCACCCAGCGTAATCCCGGCCCGCAGGTCGAGCTTGCTGTAATCGCCGTTTTCCAGCGGTTGGCCGAACGGCACCAGCTGGTCGTCGTAGGGGCCATAGTAGAGGTAATCGACGCTGACGAAGCCGTCATTCTCGCCGATGGTGAAGTTCTGCTGCAGGCTGGTGCTGACGGTGAATTCCGGGGAACCGGGCAGACGGGTTCCGACCGGGGCGATGGCGGCATTGCTGCGGGTCAGCTGGCCATCGATATAGCCGAAATTCGCCCGGAAAATCGTGTCGGGCGTCAGATAGGCGGTTGATTCAACCTCAAAGCCGAGAATGCGGGCATCGCCTGCATTGTCGATGAAGGTGAAGCCCGTGGCTGCCGTCCTGGTCAGCTGAATATCAGACCAATCGATGTAGTATGCTGCCGCGTTGAGAATGAATTGCCCGTCTGCCCAGCTGGTCTTGGCGCCGACTTCATAGTTCCAGAGGTTATCGGAACCGAAAAACACCGGCACATTGTCAGTCGGGGCGCTGATGATCGGCACATTGACCTGCCCAAGCCTGAACCCTCGGCTCGCCTGCACATAGACCGATCCATCGCCGTATTCATAATTCAGCGCGATGCGCGGGCTGAAATCGTCTTCTTGCGCCTCGGCAACAAGCACGCTGGTTGCCGGATTGGTGAAGAAGCCGAAGGTGTTGAAATCGATGTTCGTGGTGTAATCGGTGTACCGCCCGCCGACAGTCAGATTGAGATCAGTGGTCAGATCATATCCCAGCTCGCCGAAGACGGCGTAGGTCTCATATTCGTAAGCGAGCGTGCCGTTGAAGAGGGGGCCGAAATTCGCATCGTCGAGCGCAAACGTCTCGGAATATTTCTCCTTGGAGTAATATCCGCCGACAAGCCAATTGAACGGGCCGTCGCCGCTTGAAACGAGGCGCAGCTCCTGCGCAAAGACTTTAGCAGGTGCCAGTGTGTCCGACGTCAGCGGGTTGGGCGGGCCCGATATGTTGAAGAAGCTGGTGGTGATGTCCTGCGAGGTGAAGGTTTCCCGGTCAAAGTAAGACGTGGCGCTGACAAGGTTCGCGCCGCCGAAATCATAGTCGATGACCAGCGAACCAAGCAGAAACTCATCTCGCTGTGACCCACCCACGGGCAGAGGCCGAGTTTGCAAATCCCCGACCGTGGTCGGCGCGAAAGTATCAAAGCCGTTGGCCGTGAGCTTCTGATAATAGCCCGTCAGGTCGATGGTCAGCGCGTCAGTCGGGCGAAAGCGCAAGGCCAGCCGGCCTCCATAGGTGTCGCCGCTGTTGATATTGTTCTCGCCAGTCGAAGGGTCGTCAATGTAGCCGCCAGCGCGCTTGTAGTACCCGGTCGCCTCGAACCCGAGCACATCTTCAACCAGAGGAGTAGAGATCGATGCGCTGGCAAGGTAGTTCATGCCGCCGTTTTCGATTGTGGCAGCCGAGAAACGCCCACTGGCGCGGGTCTCCGTTAGCGAAGGTCGGCGCGTCTGGACCTTGATCGTGCCACCGAGCGACGAAGCGCCATAGAGCGTACTGTTCGGCCCCTTGATCACATTGATCTGCTCAACCCCGAAAACCGAATAATCGAGATTGATGGCGCCTTGCGAAAGCGTGAGCAGCGTGTCGTCCAGCATCAACGCGACGGGTTGCTGAGTCAGAAAGCTGCTTGTGCCATCAGTGACACCGCGAATCGAAATCGAATTGCCGAAGACATTACCGGCCGGGTTGAACTGCACGCCGGGAATGCCCGGCAGGTAATCGGCAAATCCGGCGGCGTTGGTGCGGGCCAGCTCGTCCGCCCCGATCACAGTGACGGCCAGCGGCACTTCGAGCAGGGTTTCCGAACGCTTGGTCGCGGTAACGACGATCTCGTTTCCGCGCGCCGGCTCCGCGGCGGCTTGCGCGCCGTCCCGCTCGTCAGCCTGCATCGCTGCAGTGACATTGGCCTCTGCCGTATCGGCTGCGGCCAGTGCCGGAGCGCCAAGGCTTGCAGCAATCGCAATCATCCCAGTCGATGTCATCCGAGCATAATTTTGCATCGTGAACCCCTTTGGCCGTTGTCGGACGGGTACGGCGCCCGGCCGCACTGCCCTGCCCCGATCAGCGCTTTTCCCCGATCACGAAGCTTTTCATGCGGACGTCACGATACAAACAGGGCGAGGCGACATCGGTCGCTTCGCACAATTCAGGCGTCCTGTGGCGACACCAGCGCGCGGAATTTCTCAATTCTGAGCGGAACCGGCGGCTGCCTTGCGTCCCTGTCTTGGCGAATGCCCATAGAACTTGCGGAAGGCATGGGTGAAGCTCGCCGGAAACTCGTATCCCACTGCATAGGCTATCTCAGCGATGGTCAGATCGCCCTTGGCCAGCAATTCGCTCGCCTTTTCCATGCGCAGACGCTGGGTGAATTCATGGATGGTGGTGCCGTACACCGTCTTGAACAGCGCCTTCAGCTTGGTCTGGTTGACCCCGACCCGGCGTGCAAGCGCGGGTATCGCGGGCGGATCGCGATAGTTCTCGATCAGGATGTCGCGCGCTTCGTCGATCCGTTTCAGGTCGCGCACCGATGATTTCATCATCAGCATCGGGCTGGCGGTCTGGTTCGCAAGGTCGGCCAGGATGGTGCAGGCGATCTCCCGGCCTTTGCTGTCGAGATAAGCGCCGTACAGTTCGCGCGTGAACCGGTTGCCGGCATTGAAGATGTCGTTGGCACCGCGCAGAATGTCAGGCCCCAGCGTGGTGACGCTCCCGCGCGTCCGTGAGGCGGCTTCCCGGAACACGTGATCGATCGGCGCAGGAACGCGGGATACCGGAATGCCGAGATCGTCGACGAAGAAACGCGGGTCCCAGTTCAGCACCACCAGCCGGAACGGCACACCAGCAGCCAGCTCGTAATCGCTGCTGACATTTTCCGGGTATGCCTCCAAGAAAGCACCCGTTCCCTCCAGCGTGATCTGCGCCGCCAATTGGTGCAACTTGCCGCTCAGCAGGATGCGCGCCTTGGCCAGACGATCCTCAGCAACGCGCATCAGGCGCGTCTCGTTGTAGCGACCGCTTGCGATCATGACGCACATGAAGGGCGACGTCCGCACGATCTGCCATGATCCTTCGCCCAGTGCATGCGGGATTTGGACCTTCACCCCAAGCACGGGCTCTCCAGCCGCTGCCAGCCGGTCGATGAGATCGAACTGCGACGCCATCGATGCCATGCTGCCGTCGAGAGATTCGTGGGGCGCGATCAGCCACTGCGAGCCTGCGGCATCGGTTTCTATGGGGGCTACAGGTTCGCTCATCGCCGCGCCACTCGCAGTCCGGCAGGCGAAAACATCGCCCATCGGAAGGCAGACTGTTTCAATCGGAATCGTGCGCGGCGGATGGTTGCGTCCTTTCGATTTCGCCCCCCAATACAAGCGCGGCAGGGCGGATAAAGGTTCAAGCAAATTGCGCCCCAACGCAAGCCCGGCTCAAGCCGGCCGTGACGGACCCCGCGGCGAGCAATGCCTAAGGGACGAAAAAGAGGATGAGGACATGAGGGCTGCAATCACCACCGAGCACGGCGGGCGCGAGACGATCCGGATCGTCGATGACTGGCACGATCCGGTCGCCGGAGCGGGGCAGGTGCTTGTCGAGATTGCGGCCTGTGCAGTCAATTTCCACGATATCTTCACCCGGCGCGGGATGCCGGGGATCAAACTGAAGCTGCCGGTGGTGGTAGGATCGGACATCGCCGGCACAATCTGCGCAGTTGGCGAGGGCGTCACTCAGTGGAAGATCGGTGATCGCGTACTGATCGATCCGGTGCTGCGCGAAGGCACTTTTGGCATGATCGGCGAGACGGTGGATGGCGGCAGGGCAAGCCATATCGCGGTCAGTACCGCGCAGCTGGTGGCGATCCCCGATGGTGTGACGCTGGAACAGGCTGCGGCGCTGCCGCTTGCCTATGGCACAGCCTACCGGATGATGATGACGCAAGGGCGGGTCGCGGTGGGCGAGAAGGTGCTGGTGCTCGGCGCCTCGGGCGGCGTGGGTGCGGCCTGCGTCCAGCTTGCCAAGATGGTCGGGGCGGAAGTGATCGCCTGCGCCAGCAGCGACAGCAAGCTGGCGCGGCTCAAGGATTTCGGGGCCGATCACGGGATCAACTACGCCACCGGCACCATCCTCGACGGGGTCAAGGCGATCTATGGCAAGCCGCGCGTCACTGGCGGCGGCGGGGTCGATCTGGCGGTGAACTTCACCGGCGGAGACACGATGAAGGAAACCCAGCGCTGCGTCACTTTGGGCGGGCGGATCGTCAGCTGCGGGGCGACCGCGGGCTATGACGTCGGCATCGACATGCGCTATCTGTGGACCTTCGAACACCACATGATAGGATCGGACGGCTGGGCGCAGAGCGACCTTGTTGCGCTGCTCGATCTGATCGCGGCCGGAAAGCTCGATCCGATTATCGACAAGGTCTTCCCGCTGGAAGAAACTGCGGAGGCCGAACGTTTGCTGGAGGATCGCGAGGTTGTCGGCAAGGTGCTGATTCGGCCATGATGGATCGCTTCGCCAGCGGCAATCTGGGCGATATCGTCCGCGTGGTGGATGCGGCTACGAACAGCGCCTATGTCGACATGGCAAGCGATTGGCCGACGGGCCGCGCGGTTAATCTCGCACAGATAGACGCAATGGCCGCTGCGCTGGCGGGCGGGTTCGGCGCACGCTTCGAACGAGGAACGCGCATCGCCATCCTCGCCCGCAACGGCCTTGCTTTCACGCTGTCCTACCTTGCGCTGATGCGGGCCGGGCTGGTCGCGGTTCCGCTAAGCTGGCGCATGCCCGCCGACACGATCGCCTTCATGATCGAAGATGCCGTCTGCCAGGCCGCGCTCTTCGATGCGGAATTCGCGTACCTGCTCCCCGAAAGCCTGCTGCGCATCGACCTTGCGGGCGATGAATTTGCCAAGCTTTTCGGCCACGCGCAGATGGCCAGCGTCATCCCCGAGCCAGGAGAGGAATGCGAAATCCTCTACACCTCCGGTTCGACCGGACGGCCCAAGGGCGTGGCGCTCGATCATCACGGCCAGATGTGGGCGCTGAAGCGGTTCCTCGCCGCCAGCGGCGACAGCATGGAGCGCACTATCATTGCAGCGCCGGCCTATCACATGAACGGGCTGTTCTTCACCACCGTGGCGCTAGCGCTGGGGTGGCGAGCCTATTCGCTGCCGGGCTTCGATGCGCGCAAGTACCTCGAATTGGCCGCACAGGAACGCTGCACCATGCTAAGCGGCATCCCGACGATGTTCGCGATGATGGCGCGCGAGACCGACCTGATCGAACGGCTCGACTTTTCGAGCGTCAAGACGGTGCTGATCGGCTCGGCCCCCTTGACTCTGGCGCTGATCGACCGGGTCAAGGTGATCTTCCCCGAGGCCGAAGTGCGCAACAGCTATGGCACGACCGAGTGCGGTCCCGCCATGTTCGGCCCGCACCCGCAAGGCTTCGCCCGCCCCGCGCTGGCGCTCGGCTACCCCTACCCCGATGTCGAATGGCGGCTCGAGGACGGGAGCGCGACCGAAGGCCGCCTCGTCACCCGCACCCCGGCAGTGTTCGACCGCTATCTGAACCTTCCCGATGTCACCGCACAGCGTCTTGCAGATGGCTGGTACGACACCGGCGACATTGTGCGCCATGACGCGGACGGGTTCTTCTACTTCGTGGGCCGCGCCGACGACATGTTCGTGTGCGGGGGCGAGAACATCTATCCCGGCGAGGTCGAAAAGCTGATCGAGCGGCACCCGGCGGTTCTTCAGGCCGCCGTCCTTCCGGTCAGCGATCCGATCAAGGGCGCGATCCCGATTGCCTTCGTCGTCCCGGTGGAAGGCGCGCGATGCGACCCCGAGGACGTGAAGCGGTTCGCCCTCGAAAACGGGCCGGCCTACGCCCATCCGCGCAAGGTGGTGCTACTCGATGCGTTGCCGGTGGGCGGCACTCACAAGGTTGATCGCAAGGCGCTGGAACCACTGGCGCAGCAGGCCGGAAGTGACCTGCGGCGTGACTAGTCGAAGCCTGCTTGTCAGGCCGACCGAGGCAGTCGGGAAACATCGGTGAAGGATCTGCGAATGAACGGGAAATGCAACCATACGCACGGATATGCACATATTCACACGGGGCATGCCTGCTGCCCGCTTCACGCGACCTTCGGCATGGCGGTTCCATCGGCTGGGATGCCGGACGATGGCGAGCCGGTGTCCCTGCTGGACATGACGCCGAAAGAGCCGAGCGCGCTGTGCAACAGCGATCGTTCGGCGACGGCGGGCCTGTACGAAGCGGTTGGTGCGGGCGAGACCGTCATCTTCCGAAATGCCCGCGTCCTGACGATGCGCGATGGCGAAGTGCTCGATCATCATGATGTGCTGGTCCGCGATGGCCGGATCATTGACGTCGTGCCGACCGGCGGCGAGGTGCCGAAAGGTGCGCATCTTGTCGATTGCACCGCAAAGACCCTGATGCCGGGCTTCACCGAGATCCACGCCCACATCTTCACGGCCAACTGGGCGCAGGGCTATTCGCCCATGATCGCCGGCGGTGATGGCACCGCCTACCTCCCGCCCTATGACCTCACGCTGTTCCAGCTGCTGGCCAACGGGATCACGAGGGTCGAGATTATGGCCGGTTGTCCCGACACGCTTTGGATGCGTGAAAGCGTCAAAGCCGGATCTCTCGTCGGCCCGCGTTTCAGCGTCGGCAGCCCGTTGGTCGACGGGCCGCCGCCGATGCACTCACCACTGATGAGCTACGTGGTCGGCGACCGCGCCGGGGGCGAGCGGGCCGGTGATCTGATTGCGGAATTGGGCTTCGACTTCGCAAAGCCTTACAGCCGCCTTCCGGCCGAAGGCTACCAAGGGTTAATGGACTCGCTCGACCGTCACGGCATACGGGCGATGGGCCACGTGCCCGAAGCCGTCGGGGTCGAAGCAGCCGTAACGCGCGGACAGGGCGGGATCGCGCACGCGGCGGAGCTGTTCTACAACGAGACCGGCCCCGAGCGGGCCAGCGAAGAGCGGATGGCGCGGCTGGCGGCGATCATGGCCGACGCCGGGACATGGCTCCAGGCGACGCTCGTGGTGGTGCATCGCACGTCCGATCACTTCGCCCTGCTCGATCGCAATGCTGCTGACATTGCATTCATGAACCCGCTGCAGCGCGCGCTATGGGCGGAGGACAGCCCGATGTTCAAGGCGATCTTGCAGAATCCCTCTATGGATCAGTATTTCAGGCAGAGCTACGAGCTTGCAAGGATGGCAACCCGCCTTGCGCATCAGGCGGGCGTTCGCATTCTGACCGGCACGGACTTTCCCAACCCCTTCGTTATCGAAGGTTTTGCTTTGCATGATGAATTCCGGATGCTGGTCGAAGGCGCGGGCCTGACCCCGGCCGAAGTGCTGCACGCGACCACGCGGCAGGCAGCGGTCTATCATGGGGACGGTGCGACCGATGGCTATGTCGCCAAGGGCGGCGTCGCGGATCTCGTGGTGCTGGATGGTGATCCACTGGCCGACATTACCGCCACACGCAGCGTCGATACCGTGCTTGTCGATGGACGCAATCTGCTTCGCCGCGCCAGGATTGAGGAGGGTCTGGCCCGCATCCAGCGTTGCTTTGCCGCCATGCCGCCCGTGACCGTCCAGGTGCCGGGCGAAGGCGAACACAGCTATGCCTGAGCGCGATGCGTACAGGATCGACCATGTCCTGCTGATGTGCCGGACGCTCGATGGTGCGATGGAAGAGTTCCGCAAGTTGACGGGGATCGACGCGCAGATCGGCGGCGCTCACCCCGAGCACGGCACGCGTAACGCGCTGGTTTCCGCCGGGCAGAGCTACATCGAACTGATCGCCCGCAGCGACGGGCGTACCGGTAGTAACGCGCTAGAAGCAATCGACTTCGCCATCGGCTGCGACGATATCGCGGCAGCCGCGGCACGGGCCGAGGCTGCCGGTCTGACGGTCGCGTGGCAAAACGGAGAGCGCCGCACGCCCGCCGGCGAGGTGCTACGTTGGCAGTCATTTGTGCTCCAAGGTCACGATTTCGGCGGCTTCCTGCCCTTCTTCATCGATTGGGGCGAAACGCCTCACCCCTCGTTCACCTCGCCCGGCGGCGTCTCCGATCTGCATCTGTCGATACGGCATCCCCGCGCGGACGCTCTTGCACCCTTGCACACTTCGCTCGGCCTGAGCCTGCCTGTCACCTCGGCTTCGACCGCCGAACTGCGGCTGGATCTGGTCACGCCAGTCGGCCCTGTGAGCATCACTGGCGACGGGCGCGGATGGGTCGCCGCACTTGCCGGCTCAACCTGACGGTCCTGAACGAGAGCAAAGCCATGAAGATCATCGCCGACGAAGCCAGCAACACGATCCCCCACACCCGCATGTGGACGGTGCAGCCTGACCATATCGACCGTCCCTTTCTTGTCTCCGTCACGGTCCCGCAAGGCGAGGCGCCGGAGGGCGGCTGGAACGGCGTGGTCGCGACCGATGGCAACATGTCAGTGGGAAGCGTGGTGCAGGTTGTGGGCTATCCGGCGATGGAGGGCCACATGCCGGCGGCCCTCGTTGTCACCATCGGCTATCCGCTGGACTGGCCGACGCCGCACGCTTTGGCGCGTAATCAGGATCTGACCTATATGCCCTGGCCCGAATGGGACCAGCCCTATGGCGAAATCCTCGGCAGCACGCCGCCACCTTCGGGGGAGGCAGACCTGTTCCTCGGCTTCATCAATGACGAGCTCAAGCCGGCGATGGAAAAGCGGTTTTCGGTCAACCCCGATCAGTGGACGCTGATGGGCCATTCGCTTGGCGGGTTGTTCGCAACCCATGCCTTGCTGAGCAATCCGGGGCGGTTCCGGCGCTATCTAGCGGTCGGATCGTCATATTGGTGGATGGGCGGGCATATCTTATGCCGGGCCGAAGCTTTCGCCGCTCTGGCCGACAGCGTCGACGCGCGCATCTTCATCGCAGCGGGCGGGCTTGAAACCGCCGAAGCCTTCAAGCGCCAATGGGCACCCCTGATGGAGCAGGAAGTCTGGCAGCGATATATCGGTGTCATGGGCGGATATGTCGATATCGTAGGGGACAGTGCGAGAATGGCTGACATCCTCTCGGGCCGGACGGGGCTTCGGGCAGCCTACGAGACGATCCCGGAAGAAACACACGGGACCGCAGTGCTCCCGGCCTATGTCCGCGGGATGCGCTGGCTGCACGCTGCCGATGGTTGATGGGGAGCCCGTCCCAGCCCGGCTACACCAAGCGCACCGGGCGGGCGCTGATCATTTCCTCCATGACGAAATGCCCGGTGACGACCGAAAGATCGAAGCCGTCGACGAGTTGCTGGTAGAACCGGTCATACCCCCTTATGCCCTGCGTCACGACCTTGACGAGATAGTCCCACTCCCCGCCGATGCGGTAGAGGTCGACCACGCCAGGGATGCGCTCGACATGGGCCTTGAAGGCCACCGCCCAGTCCTTGGAATGATGCGGGGTCTTGATCATCACGATCACCACCAGATCGAGGCCCAGCCGTGCCAGATCGACATCGGCGCGCTGGCCGCGCAGCACGCCTTCGGACTGGAGCCGCTGCAAGCGCCGCCAGCAGGCGTTCTGCGACAGGCCGACCGCTTCGGCCAGAGCGCGCTGGCTCAGCGAGGCGTCGGCCTGAAGCGCCATCAGGATCTTGCGATCGATGGTGTCGATTTCGAAGGCTTCTGTGGTCATTTGATCGGTATCTTAGCCCAATCAGGCAAAAATCGGTAATGAAAATCTAGGCGGAGTGCGGGAAAACTGCTGCATGACCAGCGCCCTCCCCTGCTCCGACCCTGCCGTGGCCCAAGCACAGGCCCTGTTCGATGGCTTTCGCAGCGATATCCGCCGCAAGCTGGCGGACGGGACCCTTGCCGCCTCGATCATCGGCAAGGGTGCGGTGGTCGATGGGCCGCTCGGGCCGCAGCCGCTGCTCTATGCCGATTACGCCGCATCGGGCCGAGCACTGCGCGAGGTCGAGTACTTCGTGATGGAGCACGTGCTGCCGGTCTACGCCAATCCGCACACGCAGGCCTCGTGGTGCGGGCGGTCGATCAACGCCCTGCGCCGCGCCGCGCGGGCGGAAATCGCACGCTTCTGCGGAGCGAGTGCGGATGATGCGGTGATCTTTGCCGGGTCAGGCGCGACGGCGGGAATCCAGAAGCTGGTGCGATTGTTCGGCGCCGATCAGCGCGATGCCCACGGGCAGCGGGCGCTGGTGCTGATCGGCCCTTACGAGCATCACTCCAACCTCCTCCCCTGGCGCGAGAGCGGTGCCGAGGTGATCGAACTGCCCGAGGATGATGACGGCGGGCCGGACCTGGCGGCCCTCGGCAAAGCCCTGGAGGACGCGCAGGGCCGCCGCATCATTGCTGGTTTCTCGGCCGGGTCGAACGTAACCGGCGCGCTCACCAATGTCGCTGCCGTCTCTCGCATGGTGCAGGCGGCGGGGGGCAAGGTGATCTGGGACTATGCCGGGGCCGGCTCCTACCTCGCAATGACCATGCGTCCGGCCACTGATGTGCATGTCGATGCGCTGGTGTTCTCGCCGCACAAGTTTCTCGGCGGCCCCGCCTCGTCCGGCGGGCTGGTGGTGCGGCGCAATTCGGTGGTTCTGACAAAGCCTTCCGCGCCCGGCGGCGGCACGGTCAGCTTCGTCTCGCCATCGGGGCACGATTACCTGACCGACCTCGCCGCCCGCGAGGAAGCCGGCACGCCTAATGCGATCGGCGACATTCGCACCGCTCTCGCCGCAATCGTGCGGTCCTGCATGATCGAGGCCGCGCTCGACCAGCGCGCGCAGCACTTGTGCCGCGATGCGCTTTTCCGCTGGCGTGCGAACCCGCGGATCGAGGTTCTGGGCCGCGAGATGGAAGCGCACCTGCCGATCGTATCGTTCCGTATGCGCGACACGGCGGGCGCGCTGGTGCACCACCAACTCGTCACCCGCATCCTCAGCGATTGCTTCGGCATTCAGGCCCGTGGCGGCTGCGCCTGCGCGGGGCCTTATGTCCACCGCCTGCTCGGCATCGACGAACAGCAGTCACGGGCGATCCATCATGCGATCCGGACCGGTGCGGAGCTCGACAAGCCCGGCTTCGTGCGCGTCAACTTCTCCCCGCTGATGAGTGATGCCGAGGCCGAAAGGCTGATCGCCAGCGTCGAACAGGTCGCTTCAGACAGCGCCACCCTTGCCCAGCACTTCATCGCCAATCCCGCCACCGCCGTCTTCGAGCCGGCGGCAGCCTGAACTGCCTGCGGCCCTTCAACCCGGATCGGCCTCTCTCATTTCATAAGGACGAGCAAACCCATGCGCATCGGATGCCCTACCGAGATCAAGAACCACGAATATCGCGTCGGCCTGACACCCGAAAGTGCCCACGAACTGGTCACACGTGGCCACGAGGTTTGGATCGAAAGCGGTGCCGGTGCCGGGATCGATGCGAAGGACGACAAGTATCGCGAGGCCGGTGTACACATCGTCGAGGGCCCGGAGCCGATCTTTGCCGAATGCGAGATGGTGGTAAAGGTGAAGGAACCTCAGCCCGAGGAGCGTGCTCAGCTACGTGAAGGGCAGATCCTCTATACCTACCTCTATCTTGCGCCAGACCCCGAGCAGACCGCCGATCTGTTCGGGGTCTGGCGTCACCGCCATTGCATATGAGACCGTAACCGGGGCCGGTCGCACCCTGCCGCTGCTCAAGCCGATGAGTCAGGTTGCCGGACGTATGAGTGTACAAGCTGGAGCCACGGCACTTGAAAAGGCGCATGGTGGGCGCGGCGTGCTGCTCGGCGGCGTGCCGGGCGTAATGCCCGGCAAGGTGGTAGTTATCGGCGGCGGCGTGGTCGGCTTCAATGCCGCACAGATGTACTCGTCGTCGGAGCCGGTCCGATCGGCATCATGGCTGCCGCTGTTTGCCGTCTCGGCGGCGCACGGCATGTCGTGGTAAGCGACCTTAATGACAAACGTCTGGACTTGGCCGCCCGCATGGGAGCGACCCGGACCGTCAACGTGACGAGAGAAAGCCTGAAGGAGGTCCAGTCTGAACTTGGAATGACGGAAGGCTTCGATGTGGGCCTTGAGATGTCGGGGAGCGAACCTGGTTTTGCAGCACTTATCGACAACATGTGTCACGGCGGGAAAGTAGCGATCCTTGGCCTTCCTTCGGGCGACATACGGCTCGATTGGCACAAAGTGATCTTCAACATGCTGACGCTCAGAGGCGTATACGGCAGGGAGATATTCGAGGCGTGGTACAAGATGCAGGTGTTTATCCAGAGCGGACTGGACCTCTCCCCTATCATCTCTCATCGCCTACCCGCTGACGATTTCCGGCAGGGCTTCGAAGCCATGCTATCCGGCGAAGCTTCGAAGGTCGTTCTTAACTGAGAGTGAAGACATGTACGGTGAATTTCAAGCCCATCTCCAATCAGAATTGGCGGCAATCGAGGCGCAGAGCCTCACGAAGAACGAACGACGGATCGCCTCGCAGCAGGATGCCCGCGTTTCGGTGGACGGGCGAGAGCTTATCAACCTATGCGCCAACAATTATCTCGGCTTGGCCAATCACCCTGATGTGATCGCCGCAGCGCGCGATGCGCTGGACGAGCGCGGTTTCGGCATGGCCTCGGTGCGTTTCATTTGCGGGACGCAAGACATCCACAAGCAGCTCGAGGCGGACCTGTCGCAGTTCCTAGGGATGGAGGATACGATCCTCTATCCTTCCTGCTTCGATGCCAATGGCGGGCTGTTCGAGACCTTACTTGGCGCCGAAGATGCGGTGATCTCCGATGAGCTCAATCATGCCAGCATCATCGATGGCATCCGCCTGTCGAAGGCGCAGCGATATCGTTACCGCAACAATGACATGGCCGATCTGGAAGCGCAACTGAAGGCAGCCGACGCAGCTGGCGCACGGTTCAAGCTGATCACCACCGACGGCGTGTTTTCGATGGACGGGCACATCGCCCGGCTCGACGAGATCTGCGATCTTGCCGAGCAATACGGCGCGCTGGTGCATTTCGACGATTGCCATGCGACCGGGTTTCTGGGGGCCAACGGGCGCGGGACGCATGAATATCGTGGGTGCATGGACCGAGTCGACATCACCACTGGCACGCTCGGCAAAGCACTGGGTGGCGCCAGCGGGGGTTACACCTCAGCGCGCAAGGAAGTGGTCGCCCTGCTCCGCCAGCGCTCGCGGCCCTATCTTTTTTCGAATAGCGTTGCCCCGCCAGTCGTGGCGGGCGGCATAAAGGCACTCGAACTGGTCCGTGACGGCGATGCACGCGAACGGCTGATGCGCAACACTGCGCGTTTTCGCGGCGGTCTGGAAGCACTCGGCTTCGAACTGATTGCTGGTGACCATCCGATTATCCCGATCATGTTCCATGATGCGGAGCGGGCGCAGCGATTTGCCAGCACAGCAATGGAGGAAGGAGTCTATGTCACGGCGTTTTCCTTCCCGGTCGTACCGCGAGGGAAGGCCCGTATCCGCACGCAGATGTCGTCTGCGTTGTGCGATGCCGACATTGAGTCGGCATTGGATGCGTTCGGGCGAGCGACAATGAGAATGTAACTGTTTTCCTCCGGACGTAAGGGCAGCTGTTGCCAATTGAAAATGGTTCGCGGCGATGCTGCAAGGCGTATCAAGCAGTCGTCAATCGCCGCGCCTTCGCAATTCCATAATCGCTGGTGGCAAGCAGCGAGGAAGGGATGATTAACCGAGCTAAGGGGGCAAGTCAGCTAAGCTCCGGTGCGTTTGTCAGTATCCCTCAGGGCGAGATCAAGCAGATTTCAAAGCATATTCGTATATTTGACTGACCAAATCAACGCCGCGAGCACGGTAGGCGCTTCAGCAAGCTTTGGCGGAGGAACCGCTCGGATTCGAACCCGCTGGAGGCGAATGAGCGCCGAAAATTCAGGTGCCGGCGGGTATCCATCGTGAATTATGGCTCTGCCCCCAGATCTGTCGATCTGTGCCCCCAGAAATGCCCCCAATAGGCATCGACACCAACAAGATTTGAAATCTCATTTCAGTTGATTGAAGCTATCAATCTTTGAGAGAAGCAGAATAGCACGTTTCATACTAAATTTCAGAATATTATATCGAAAATTAGCAACAAAAATGCTTGGCGGAGAGGGTGGGAGAAAGCCCCGCCAAAAAAATGCTTCGTTTTTTCAATGATCTCAGCGCGTCCCAAACCGCGAAAATGTAACAGCGGGTGTAACAAAAGTCTCGCAATCATAGTCAGGCGGCAACAGCAAATACCGTGACATCCGACCGAATGGCCGAATACGCGCGAAGCTGGCCTACGTCTGTGTTCATGAGACCGCCAGAAACGCCGCAGGATCGAGCGAAGCGCGAGGGGCACCGCAGCAAGGCCCAAGCGCGGATCGCAACGCTAGGAACCGCATAGGCCAGCGCAGCGCCCACCCATCCACGGTTGCACCAACGGACACCGTTGGTGCAACAGTAATGGCAGTGACCGGGGTGGAACCGTGTTCCGTCAATCCTGCCTGTCCGTCTCTCTTACGAGGTGGGATATGCCCCCAGCACCCGGCCATCCAAATCCATGACCAATCCACAATGGATGTCGGCAGTCAGCATTGTGAACGAGTAGCTGATGTCCCTCGGGTTCTGGAAGGTGACCTTGCCGAACTTCGTAGTGCCTCTGATCACGTATGGCTGATAGGGTGTGGCAACGAAGGCGAGCCGTAGCCGGGGCTTCAAAATGCGTGCTTGCTCGGGCGACATCCGAAGAACGCCTACGGGATTGACGTTGAAGTTAGCCGTGATCGAGCCGGGGAATAGCGTCTCCGGCTTACCGCCCAGCTTCGGCCCATGATCGAAGATCACTTTCACGGATCGAGTGATCGAGGCCACGTTTGCTTTCGCACCAAAGGAGTTGGATGCCTCGTAGCTGCCTGTCACTCGCTCATCATGTGAAGTTACAGCATAGACGTTGTCTCGCACGTTCACGTTGATCGAACCGGAAAGACCAGCCGAATAGATCGCTTCCCAAGCTGGGAAGAAGGCGTTGCTGAAAGCAAAGGGCGAAATCCGCAATGCTTGAGCGTCAGCGTCATACTCGAACAATTTCTGGTCCTCGGGGGCCTTCTCGATGATCAAGGGACCACCCAGCCCGCTCAGGGCCTGCGCCTGCCGCGCTTGAAACTGCGAGATGGTCTCGAACTCTGACTTCGGCGTCAGGCTTGAGAACCGCGCGATGGCGCTGTCGAATGATCCAGGCTGAACTACCTGCCCAACGTAGGACGAGCACATCTTTGGCCCTGCTGCGAATGTTGCGGAAGGGCTGGGGGCGGGAGATGTTACATCCCGGCCAGCCGCTTTGGCGCAGGTCGCGCGGTCGATCTGGAAGCGGTGCTGGCTGCCACCTTCACGCGGCGTCACACTGATGGCGAGGACGACGCCGTGCTGGTAGGTGTATTGGCTCATCCCCGGATGCTGGCAGAAGCCGCTCGTGACCTGATCGGCATACTTCTCGACAGAGAGGCTGCTATCGGACTTCATTCGGAAAGCGAGAGACAAGGTCAGCCCCTGCGCTTGCGCTGAGAGCATGGTCGCATGGTTGTATCCGTTCGGATTGGCCATCATCTGCGTGGCCACCGTTACAAGCTCCTGTTCGACCGCAGAACGAGATTGCCCTTGCGGCAACTGCGCGAGCACATCTTTCGTGGCAAACCCGATGCCCGTGGCGACCAAACATGCTGCGATGGTGGCGCGACCGATCTTTGAATGACGCTCCAATTCTTCCTCCAGTGATGCCCTGTGAGGTCGATCCTACCGAAAATACGTAAAGATTTGCCACTCATATCGGGTGGAGGTGTTGGCTCGCCGATGGCCTTTGATGGCCATGAGCATCACGAAGCGATTTGGCGCGAATGTCGCGAGACTGAGGAAGGAACGGGGCATGACCCAAGAAGCCTTCGCAGATGTCGCCGGGATCGCTCGTTCCTACATGAGCGACATCGAGCGAGGCGCGCGCAATCCCACTATCGTAATGGTGGAGCGCATCGCGAACGCTCTGGATGTTCGCGCAGGCGATCTGCTGGATTAGAATAAGGCTAAGGTCTGGCAGATTGGCCGAGGTGTCCCGCATCCGATGTTGTCGGGAATGACACATGGGTGTTGATTGTTCATGTGGTCCGGGGAAGGCGGCACTGCTCCGCAAGCGGACTGCCCTCCAGAACCGTAGGGCGGCGGTCTTCGACCGCCGCCAACGCACCAGAGCATGATGTCAGTCGTCGGACGACGCGCCGCTCAACGTGAATTGAAGTTGCCGGACGATCTCTAGGAATGGCTGTGCAAGCACATAGCGGCGCGCGGTATTGGGGCGCGTCCGTGGAAGCAGCGGGTTCTTCCACAGGACCCCGCAGTCCTCCAGCTTTTTATTGAGGCGGCGCGGGAATGAGCCACTGTTCGGCGTCTCAGTGACGCCTCCGGTCTCAAGGATTGACCGTAGGACAGTTTCCGCATCCACGTGAGACCTTCGTGCGCAATCGGACACGAGCGAGGCGAGCCGCGCCAATTCGGCTGACGACACTGCCGGGTGTAGATTTCCACTGAGAAGTGACCCGGTAGGGGCATAAATTTCCATTGAGAATTGACCCATGTTTGAACCCGCCCCTGGCTGACCAGTCAGGGGTATCGGGAGTGATCGACATGGATCTATTGAGTGTAATTCGTCGGTGGCGTCTTCGCGATGAGATTCCGCTTCGTGAGATTGAACGGCGCACCGGTTTGTCGCGCAACACGATCCGCAAATACTTGCG
>Ga0164292_10000720_pt1 | contig 26212 bp, 22 predicted proteins | sample GEODES117metaG_FD_111486 | JGI IMG/M metagenome (GOLD analysis project Ga0164292, IMG submission 111486) | Eutrophic lake water microbial communities from Lake Mendota, Wisconsin, USA - GEODES117 metaG | ecosystem: Environmental > Aquatic > Freshwater > Lake | place: USA: Lake Mendota...
GAATGAGAAATGGCGTTTTGCTGTGGGTCAGCAGGTGGATGTGTTCGCTTCGAGGGTGCCGGAAATGGTGGACAATTATTTCGCCATGGCAGTCTCCGGATGCGCAGGTAACTCATCACGTGGGCAAGTCCGGGCAGAGCGATTTGTAAAATTGGGCGGCGGACGACTCACCATTACAGCCGCGTTGTCTGAGCCCATTACCAATTATATTTCGGGCGACCTCAAGAATAACACTACTGATGCGGGTGTGCCCAATATTGAGGCTGCGATACGATACGAATCTGCGAAGGATCCGGAGTCCCTTCTTGACCACTCGAAGATCGAACTCGGTGTATCGGCAGTAAACGGCACCTATCGTGTTTTCAAGAATAACGCAAATGGCACAAATATCAGGGTGAATAAACCCAAAGTGAAAGGCATCGCCGGGGAGTACGCTTTTTCATTAGGGAGTAAGTTCGGCGTGCAGGGTGAAGTGTATACGGGGCAGGCACTGGGAAATTATCTTGGCGCCATCTTCCAGACTACCAAGGGTGAATACGATAAAGAGATCCGAAGCACCGGATGGTGGGTTGAAGGTGCGTATCACTGGCGCAAAGGCTTGCAATCACGCTTTGGATACGGGCAGGACCTCTGTAATGAGGATGACCTTGATGGCAGCGGGATCCTGAAAAACCAAACCGTTTTTATGAACGCCATATGGGATGTAAGCAGGTTACTCCAGCTGTCCTTCGAACCTACCTGGCGAAAGACCTCCTATGTTGTCCTTAAGAAAAATGAAGGTTTTGGTGCAATGTTGGCCGTGACCCTGCGATTCTGAATGGATAATTGTATATCTTTCTATCCCAGATACTTCGCTCATGAAATACATTGTACTCCCAACCATTGCCGCTATACTTTTTTCCTGCGGCAGCCAGAACAGCAAAGAAACCAATTCAACTATAACTGACACCGCCATTGGTGCCGTGGCCGAACAGGGCATGGGAGGAAGGCGTGTGACAACTTCCACAGGCAAGATTATAATGTTGATCGAGGAACATCCTATTGGCATGAGTCTTAGCGATATCAAAGTGGTGGCTGCAGGTATGGGTGACACTATCAGGTTCAAGGACGCTGACCCGGTCAGTGAATTGCTCCAGGGGGACCTTGATAATGATGGGTTTGATGAATTGTACATAGTCACATCCACGGCTGGTTCTGGAAACTATGGTAAGGTCATTGGGCTGTCATCTGTAGGAGACAGCGCATTCCAAAAGATTCTAATCCCCAGCTTTGAGCAGGATGCCAAGCCCTATCAAGGATATATGGGTGGCGATAAGTTCTCCGTAGAAAAAAACTCGCTGGTGAGATCCTTTCCTGTCTATCAGGCTGGGGACGTCAACGGAAAACCGACGGGGGGATCTAAGACGGTGCAATACAGGCTGCTGAAAAAAGGAAACGATTTATTGCTTTTGGAGGCCAACCGTTAAACAGCATTACATTTCGAACCCTATTCCCGCGTTCATGCGCACTTCACATCCACTGGGGTGCGTTTCCCATGAAATATAATACTGACCAGGGCTAGCACTAATTCCGATAGCGACAGAGATTCAAAAATGCAATGAGCACTGCGCTGAATTAAGAAGCTGAATCGATCAAGTATCCCCATTTCTGAAAATGGGAACAAAAAAGCCCAATGACTCAGTTTTTCGGCACTTTGCCAGGAATTTCCCCTACAGCATTCAATGCTACTTACCTTTGCATGGCTATGAGTCTATTTACCAGCAAAGGAGTCATCATTGTTACCTGTCCAAAACGACTTGCCCCTTATGTAGAACAGGATATCAAAGAAATTGGATTTGAGCCCGAAGAAACATTTGTTACCGGTGTTCGTCTTGCGGGCACATTGAACGACTGCATAAAACTCAACCTGAACCTTCGTTGCGCGAGCCAGGTACTATTTAGTCTCAAGCAATTCGAGGCGGAAAATGCAGACGACATCTATAAAAATCTCATTGATTACCCCTGGGAGAATATCCTTCCCGAAGACAGTTATTTTTCCATCACCAGTAATGTAAATAACCCTACCATCAACAACAGTATGTTCGCCAACCTAAGGGTTAAAGATGCGATCGTTGACAGGTTGCGCGATAAAAGAGGCAGCAGGCCTTCAACAGGTTCGGCATTGACAGGCGTGGTGATCCATCTGTTTTGGAAGAATGAACATGCGGAGGTCTTTATTGATTCCACCGGCGACTCCCTGGGCCGTCACGGCTATCGCAAAATTCCTGGTCAGGCCCCGATGCTGGAAGCGCTTGCCGCAGCAACTATCCTGGCATCCCGCTGGGACCGAAAATCACCGTTCGTCAACCCCATGTGCGGCTCAGGTACCGTAGCCATTGAAGCCGCGATGATCGCCACCAATCGGCGTCCCGGACTTTACCGAACCAATTACGCATTCATGCATCTGCAAGGATACGATGATGCGGTTTATCAACGTGAAGATGGGTTGTTGGAAGATCAGATCATTGATGTTCCCGGACTTCGAATTATCGCCAGTGATTACAGTCGCAGGGCAGTAGAAAACTCGACAAAGAATGCCATTGCTGCGGGCGTGGTCAACCTTATTGACTTTCAGGTTTGTGACTTCGCAGATACAGAAATACCGCCCTACGTACCTGGTATTTTCTATGTCAATCCGGAATACGGAGAGCGCTTAGGCGATGAAGGAGAACTGGAAAAAACCTATAAGCGCATTGGGGATTTTATGAAACAAAAATGCGGTGGCTATACCGGTTATGTGTTTACGGGGAATATTGAACTCGGTAAGCGGGTAGGCCTGAAACCAAAACGACGCATCGAGTTCTATACCAGCACCATCGACTGCCGGCTCTTCGAATACGAATTATACAGCGGATCAAAATCAGTTCCGGTTACTGAACCCAATCACCAATAAATCACCTGAACATGGAGATTTCAGCGTTACAGGCCCTGGTAAAAGAAAGATATTTTAAAACAGATAACGAAAGAGGCATCTATCATACAGCTTTGTGGTTTCATGAGGAAGTAGGCGAACTATCGTCTGCCATCGCCAACGGCGATAAAGAAAATGCCAAAGAAGAATTTGCAGATGTACTGATGTGGTTGATGACCCTGGCCAACCTGATGGAAGTGGATATGGAAGATGCAGTACAGAGCTATCTCAACAATAAGAGAAAACTTCCCAATAAATAATTGGCGAATTTGCTAAATGGCGAATTGTTTCTCGGCTGAAGACTCGATATATTCCTACAAAAACTTTACTAATCTGAACATGCCTAACGTAGATAGACCAACAATGCCGCTTAGGGAAAAATTAAACATCGCTGCGCGGGTTATTTTTGCGTTGGCCCTGACCGGCGGAATAGTCTGGGAGTTTATGCAGCCGAACGAAAATAAGTTCCGGAGTTTCGTCAGGATCATACTGTGGTTTATCTTTCTCATCATGCAGATCGATCACCTGTATAAAAAGTTCCGCGGCGTGAAAAGTGCAAACAACCGCTAAGAGAATTCCCCTTAGCTTCTGCTAATGTTCCCCTTTTTATCATTACCCCCGTATAACCAAAGCTGCAGAAGGCAATACACCGGAACGCTGCACTTCACTCCAATCATTCCTTACGAAGTTTCAGGTGCGCGGATGCGCGGCAAACCTTAGGGCTATGAAGTGGAACGTGAACTTAGTTATTAACCAACGAAATTTGATGCTGCGCAAACTTTTCATTAAACCAACAGACATGAACAAGTACTGGCATTCCCTGAGCACAGAAGAAGTTTTCAGTATCCTGCAGACCAGCCAATCCGGCCTTTCGGGAGAAGATGGGGAAAAGCGGCAGGCTCAATATGGCCTTAATCTGCTGCAAAAGAAAAAAGGAAACGGCATTCTTACATTGCTTTGGCGACAGCTATCCAATCCACTGATCTATGTGTTACTGTGTGCCACCGCCCTCGCGTTTCTGATGGGAAAAGCTACGGACGCCCTTGTGATCCTGTCTGTTGTCGTTATCAATACGCTCATTGGCTTCCTGCAAGAATGGGGTGCCGACCGGACCATCAGGAGTCTGATGGAAATGGCGCCTGAATTCGCCGTGGTGAAAAGGGACGGAACGCAAAAGAATATTCAGGCCCAGAACCTGGTTCCGGGTGATCTTGTAGTGTTGCAGGCCGGAGATAAAGTGTCGGCGGACCTAAGGCTCTGCCAGGTGAAATCATTCCGATGCGAGGAGGCCGCACTGACGGGAGAAAGCGTTCCGGTCACCAAGAATACAGACCCTGTGGAGGTTCAAGCGGGGCTTGGCGACAGGCATTGCATGGCCTTTGCCGGAACCCTGGTTTCACAGGGTACCGCAGAAGGCATTGTGGTAAGAACAGGAATGCAGACAGAGATTGGCCAGATATCATCACTGCTGCAAGAAACGCCTTCGCCAGAAACACCGATGGTAAAGGCCATAGGACGATTGGGTGCCTGGATCACTATTGCTATCATACTGATAAGCCTACTGCTCTTTGCCGTAGCGATGGCAAGGGATTATCCTATCGCGGACGCTGCCTTATCGGCCATTACGCTGGCAGTAGCTGCCATACCGGAAGGACTTCCTGCCGTGATCACCATAGCCGCCGCCATAGGTGTTAAACGGATGGCTTCCCGAAGGGCGATCATCCGCCATCTGCCTGCTGTTGAAACACTGGGCAGCACCACCGTTATATGTTCTGATAAAACAGGTACGCTTACCCGCAATGTGATGACAGTGACAGGTCTGTGGACCGGCAAACAATATTATCGGGTGACTGAAGATGCGATCATGGAAGGCAGCTCGCACGCAGAAGCGCAACCGGGTTCAGACCTATACCATCTGCTGGCTGCCGGAACTTTATGCAATGATGCCAGCACCGAACAACGCAACGGTAGCAAAGAAAAAGTAGGCGATCCCACAGAACTTGCCCTCATAGAAGCGTTCGAAAAATTGGGTACAGACGACAGGGAATTGCGTAGCAGATATCCGAGACTGGATGAAGTGCCTTTTGATTCAGATAAGAAATACATGGCTACACTGCATGGCCATGAGAATGGTGAAAACATCGTTTACCTCAAGGGAGCCCCCGAGGTTGTGCTGCCAATGCTGAACGAGAACGCTGCCTTTATAACCACCATACGGGATCAGACATTGAGTTTCGCTGATCAGGGTAATCGTGTCCTGGCTTTTGCTTGCAAATCCATAAAGGCAGGCAGGATCGAGGAACGTGATCTTACCGGTGGATTCAGTTTTATGGGCTTACAGGCCATGATTGACCCTCCACGAACAGAAGTAAAGGAATCCATCCTGGCCTGCCAGAACGCAGGCATCACTGTAAAGATGATTACTGGAGATCATCCCGGAACCGCGCTTGCCATAGGAAAGGAATTGGGTATTTGGACGGAAGGGCAGAAGGTCTACGCAGGTCACGATCTGGCTGGCATGGATGCAGAAGCATATAAGCAGGCGGTTGCACATTCAAATGTATTTGCACGGGTATCTCCCGAACATAAATTGAGACTGGTAGAAGCGCTTCAGTCAAATGGTTCCGTTGTTGCGATGACGGGGGATGGGGTGAATGACGCTCCTGCCTTAAAACGGGCCAACATTGGTGTGGCTATGGGCATTACCGGTACCGGTGCTGCCAAGGAAGCGGCAGACATGATCCTGGCAGACGACAATTTCCAAAGCATCAGAGCTGCAGTTGAAGAAGGAAGGAGGGTATATGATAACCTGCTCAAATCCCTGGTATTTGTGTTGCCCACCAGTATGGGACTTGGACTGGTGACGTTCCTTGCCATCCTTATTTTCCCTGCTTCCGACGGCCACGTGATCAGACCAGTACTGCCCGTACAGGTATTGTGGATCAACCTGATCACTGCAGTTTCACTGGCACTTCCCCTTGCACTGGAAGATATGGAACCTGACATTATGCAGCGCCCGCCCCGTCAACCGGAACAGCCCATGTTCTCGAAAAAAATCTTGCTGCGGATGTTCATGGTAGCCCTTGCTATGGCATTGGGAACCATAGGCATGTTCATGTGGGAATACCAGACTGAATTGAAACACGGCATCATCTCCACAACCGCTATTGCAGAAGCCCAAACCATGGCAGTCACCACGATGGTGCTGTTCCAGGTGGTCTACCTCCTGAATTGCCGTTCGCTTAGCCACAGTTTCTTTAAATTATCCATGTTTTCAAATCCCGCCGTATACGTGGGTATCGCTTTGGTCATATGTGCACAGGGGTTATATATCTACACTCCTTTTATGAATAACATATTCGGTTCAATGCCGTTAGGCCCTGATGCGCTCCTGCTTACCTCCCTGATCGCATTGGTGTTGTTCCCCTTGCTCGAGCTCGAAAAAAAAGTAAGGCTCTTTGGCGAATAAAAGATTGCCCTAAAAAAGTTGGTATGGGTCTTTAAAAGGTTAATGCTTAAACAAGAACATGAAAAAAATACTCATTCCATTCGCCCTGTTATTCGTCTTGGCATGCAACACCAATCAAAAGCAAGAAGACAGCGTAGAACTGGCAGACGACAAAAATGAACAGAAGACCGATACCATGCGCCAGGAAGGAAAAATGGAAGACGATAATGAATTTCTGATTAAGGCAGCAAGCATATTACCATTCCAACAACCCCGGTGAAGATCACATGACGCATATCACAAAGATGTGGGATAAAAAAGGCGCTGATTTCGATAAGGATTATATCAGCCTTATGGTAGATGACCATAAAGAAGATGTGTTCAATTTTGGAAAAGCAGCCCAGGATGCAAAAGATCCTGACGGCAGGGCTTTCCCCAGTAAACACGTAGCCACTTTGAAGCGCCATTACGAACGTGCATGTGCCATCAAAGACATGTTGAAATAATTTTACGGAAAGTGTCAGGCCTGTGCGTCGTATGAAATCATGCGTACGTAGAGGTCTTCCACTTTTTTCCTCGCCCAGGGTGTTTTTCGAAGAAATTTTAGACTCGATTGTACACTGGGATTGCTGGTAAAACAGTTAATGGGAATATGCTGCCCCAGCGCCTCCCATCCAAGAAAGCCGACCAGCTCAGTCACGATCATCTCCAGTGTTTTCCCATGTAAGGGATCTTTCGAGGCCTGTTGCATTTGCAATATTAGCTAAATTGCGCCCATGTTGGGAGACCGCTACTTTATGCTGCATAAGCCTGTAGACATGGTGTCACAGTTTGTAAGTACGCATAATGTGCGGCTGCTTGGCGCAATTCATTTTGACTTCCCGGAAGGAACCCATGCCATTGGAAGGCTCGATAACAAATCAGAGGGCTTGTTGTTATTAACCACCGACAAAAAAATCACGCGCCTGTTGTTCCAGGGAAAGAAACCCCATAACCGAACATACCTGGTGCAGGTAAAATATCACGTAAGTCAGGAAACAATAGAAAAACTCGCCAGCGGGGTCTCCATCAGCGCAGCCCTTGGAGGTAGTTTTCTAACCAGCCCCTGCCAAGTAGAACTGGCGGAAAAACCGACATACCTGCAAGAGCCCGATATCCCGCTACATAAGAACATTCCCTATTCCTGGCTTAAAATCAGTTTACAGGAGGGAAAGTTCCACCAGGTAAGAAAAATGGTGGCTTCCGTCCGTCATAAATGCATCCGACTGATCCGAATTTCGATCGATGATCTGGAACTCGGAGAATTATTGCCCGGCGAGGTCAGGGAACTTCCCCGGGAGTACTTTTACGAAAAATTGAATTTAATTGAATAAAGGACCTTTTTTCGTACATTTCCTTAAAGTATAAAACATGAAGAAGTATCTATTCTCACTCGTTATGATGTTTTTTGTCGTGATGAGCTATGCCAATGAAAAAGGCACCTGGACAGGCATCATCAGTGACGATCATTGCGGTGTTAAGTCGGCCAATGAAGCACATGCTGAATGCGCCAAGAAATGCATTGCTGGTGGTAAGGCCACCGTACTGGTTGTTGGTGACAAAATGTACAAGATCAGCGATCCTGCTAAAGTTTCGGAGTTCATCGGTCAGAAAGTGACCATTAAAGGATCACTCGAAGGTGATGTAGTAACTGTTAAGAAAGTAAGAAAGGCTTAAGACCTATCTAAACTAGTTGGAGGGTTATACGAAGGTGTAACCCTTTTTTTATGCCCCCACTTATCTTAAACTCGTATCAACCCAATAACAGCAAATCGATAGCCGACAAATAAAAAAAGCGGCCCGGGCAGCCGCTCTTTTCAACTTTTTTATTTTAAATGCCCTATGATTTCGTCAATTTACCATCGGCGTCGAGCTCAACGATCTCATATCCGAATTTCTGCAGGCCCGGCAAAATGACGGCCTTATCGCCCACCAGCAGTATCTGCATGTTTTCGATCTTTATCCACTTCTTCGCCAGGGCATCGATCTCTTGCTTGGTAATACTGCTCAAGATCTTGTTTTGCGTCTGAACATAGTTTGAAGGCAGATCGTACCTGAGGATCCTCCTGATGAATCCTGCTTTCTGCACGCCGGTCTCATATTGCAATGCGTCGCGCTGTCCTATTGCATTCCTCGTAAAATTGAGGTCTTCCTGTTTCACCCCGTTTGCGGCATAGTTCTTCATGTCGTTCAACAACTCGCCGAGCGCGCTGTCTGTTGCATTCGCCCTGATGCCTGCACTAAACAGAAATTCACCCGTATATTCATTGCCATTGAAACTGCTGCGAGCGCCATAGGTCCAGCCCTTCGTTTCACGGAGGTTATAGTTGATGATGCTGTTAAACGATGCTCCCAATGGGTAGTTCATCAGACCCGCCTTATAGAACTCCCCGGTAGCATCATATTTCAGTCCTGTTACATAGCCCACCCTGAATTCAGTCTGCGCCGCTTTTGGAACATCCACTAAATAGATCTTTGCTTTACTGGCAGCCGCGGCTGCACCGGGCACCGGCATAGTGATTTTTTTATTCGGAAGCTTTTTCAGGAAAGCCAGCTTGGGCTCTATCTCTGCCTGGGTAACATCCCCTACTACCACTACTTTACTACCCTGTGAGGTCATCCAGTTATCGTAATACCACTGCACGTCTGCCAGTTTAAGATTACGTACGGTACTTTCCGTACCCGATGTTGGCATGCCCATGATATTGTCGCCATACATGATCTTATCCCAAACCGTACTGGCCACAGATGCAGGCTGTGCTTTCCTTGTCTTGAAACCTTCCAGTGATTGTTTCTGGAGGCGACTGAATGCCTCAGGCGTGAACTTTGGATTGAGCATCCGTTCTTCCAGCAAGGCAAGGGTTTTGTCGAGGTTTTTCTTGAGCGACTGCATCTGAAACACAACGCCGTCAAGCTCGGAACTAACGGAAATACTAGAGCCCAGTTTCTGGAGTTCCAGGCTCAATTGCTCAACTGTGTAGTTTTTCGTGTCCTCGTTCAACATCGCAGCAGCCATTCCTGCCAGTCCCAGCCTCGAGGTATCATTGCCTTGGGTAAGATGACCACCGGGTATGCTGATCGAAAGCGTTACCGTAGGCACTTCAGTATTTTGCGCACCAATGGCTTTTATACCATTGCCAAGATCTTTCTTCCAATGCGCGGGAACACCTACTACAGGATTAGGCCCGTTACCAGGAACCTTGCTGCGATCGAAGGCCTCCTTCGGTTTGTTGTATGTCAAACCCTCGTAGCCGTAGGAAGGCGCCTTGTATGCTGAAGGATCGATCTTGTAATTATCTGCGGCTGCAATCAACTTTTCGCCACCTTTTGTCAGCACACTGACAGTAACGGAGGGCATGTTTCTAATATAGGTGTTGTACACCCGCATCACGTCCTCCCTGGTGACTGCCAGGTATCCTTTGAGCAAAGTGCCCACCATATCCGGGTTGCCCCTGAAGGTTTGAAAGGCAGCCAGCTGGGATACTTTGCCAGACACGCTTTGCAGCCTGTTGATGTACTGCGACTCAATAGCGCCCCTGAATTTTGCGATATCCTCATCCATTACGCCGCGGCGTTCGAAAGCCTGGAACGCCAAGGTCACCAGTGAATCGGCATAGGCAAGAGATTTTCCGGGAAATGGTGTGACCTGGAGGGAGAATTCACCTGAAAGTTCGGACGACTGACTAAATGCATTGGCCTGTAGCACCAGCTGGGGCTTGACCATTTCCTGGTAGAACACCGACGTTCTGCCCTGACCCAGTATCTGGCCCAGGCAACTTAGCGCCGGTCCGTCGGGATGATATTCAGGTACAGCAGGAAACACCTTGACCAGCAGCGGTGCGCGCGCAAAATTATCTACATAAGATACATTGCGGTTCTTGTCCAGCTTCACTGGCGGCAATACTGTTTTCTCCACAGCCGGACCTTTCGGAATGACGCCGAAATATTTCTCCACGAGTTTCACCACCTCAGCTGTTTTGACGTCGCCACCTACCGTCAGGGTTGCGTTATTGGGACCGTACCACCGGAGGAAAAAATTCTTCAGGTCCTGCACGTTCACCCTGTTCAGGTCTTCTACATAGCCTATCGTCAGCCAGCTGTATGGATGACCGTAGGGGTAAAGGTTTTGAGACGAAAACTGGGAAACAAGGCCATAGGGCCGATTATCATAATTCTGTCCCCGTTCATTCTTCACGGTGCTGCGCTGGTTCTCAAATTTTTCCTGGGTCACCGCATCCAGCAGAAAGCCCATCCGATCAGCCTCCAGCCAAAGGATCTTCTCAAGCTGGTTGCCGGGAATGGTCTGGTAGTAGTTGGTCCTGTCCCGGTTTGTACTTCCATTCAGTGTTCCACCCGCATCAGTGATCACTTTAAAATGATCGCCCTTGGGAACATTATCAGAACCTTGAAACATCATGTGCTCAAAAAAATGGGCAAAGCCACTTTTCCCAATCTCCTCCCTTGCGCTTCCTACATGGTAGGTAACGTCCACGTGGACGATAGGGTCGCTATGGTCCTCATGCACCACCAGGGTCAGCCCGTTGAGAAGAACATATTTTTCGAAAGGAATGATCACTTCCGATCCTTTCCTGGTTACTTTCTGAACCATTTTAGCCTGGCCCAAAACCTGGATAAAGGATACCAAGACCGCAAACAAAAACAACAATTTTCTCATACTCAAACTTTGAAGTGCTGCAAATTAACCATATCTGCTAAAAGTTATCTCTTGATCAATGAAATAGAGCCCGTAAAAGAATGTAAGCGATAAAGGATGACTTGCCTGAAAGTAAACTTCTGCCCCTGTTTGTTGTTGTTTGTGCATGTCGAGAGCTGTTGCTATCATCTTCCCTAACCAGTTGTTTGAAAACCATCCGGCATTAGAGAAAAATCGTACGATCTACCTGATTGAAGAATGGCTGTATTTCAGGCAGTACAATTTCCATCAGCAGAAATTGGTATTGCACCGGGCCAGCATGAAATTTTTTGAACACTGGCTACAGGAAAAACACCACACCGTAAACTATATTGAAACCATTGCACCTGAAAATGACTGCCGGATACTGGTGTCGGTAATAGCAAAAGAAGACATTTCTGACGTCCATATGGTTGACCCCGTAGATGATTGGTTACTCAAAAGAATGCAACAGGCTTGCCAGGAACATAACATTTCACTGCATATCTATGACAGTCCCAATTTCCTAAACACCCTGCGAGACGTAGACGACTATTTCAGTAAAAAGAAAACCTATTATCAAACGGATTTCTATACCTGGCAACGAAAGTCCCGAAAGATCTTGTTGGAAGAAGACGGAAAACCTGTCGGCGGCAAATGGACCTTCGATGCCGACAACAGGGAAAAATTCCCTAAAAAAGAAAAAGCGCCCGTACTTGAACTTCCTTCCGAGAATAGATTTGTCGCCGAGGCAAAACGTTATGTTCAAAAACATTTTGCTGATAACTATGGCCATACTGAGCCGCCCCATTTATTTGTTACCACATTTGCCGATGCCGAAAAATGGCTGAATGATTTTTTAGAAAACCGTTTCGAAAAATTCGGCATTTATGAAGATGCCATTGTGGTTAAAGAAAATGTATTGCACCATTCCGTATTGAGTCCCATGCTGAATGTAGGGTTACTGGCACCGAAACAGATCATTGATGCTGCATTGACCACGGCTAATAAATTCAACATCCCACTGAATTCTGTGGAAGGCTTCATCAGGCAGATCATGGGTTGGCGGGAATTTATCCGGATTGTCTACGAGAGAGAAGGGACGGTACAACGAACGAGAAATTACTGGGGATTTACGCGGAAGATTCCGCCCAGTTTTTGGACTGGTGAAACAGGTATCCCGCCTATCGACTCAACCATTAAGAAGATACTAAAAACAGGTTATTGTCACCATATCGAGCGCCTGATGGTGCTGGGCAATTTTATGCAGCTTTGTGAATTTGACCCCGATGAAGTATACCGATGGTTTATGGAAATGTTTGTGGATGCGTACGACTGGGTCATGGTGCCCAATGTTTACGGGATGACGCAATTTGCAGATGGAGGCCTGATGACCACGAAGCCCTATATCAGCGGGAGTAACTACTTGATGAAGATGAGTGACTATGAAAAAGGAGCTTGGCAAAAGGTGTGGGATGGACTATTCTGGCGGTTTATGCATGTACACCGGAACTTCTTCCTAAAAAACCCGCGCCTGGGCATGCTGGTGAATACCTATGATAAGATGTCACCCGAAAAGCAGCAAGCTCATCTTACCCATGCAGAGTGGTTTCTGAAACAACTAGATGGTCATTCAAAAAACTTCAGTACAATTGGTTAGCACCTCAATGATGTTCACGCACGCTCACGAGAATGCGATGAAGACGAATTTTGGTCTCGAAAGAAGTTCCTGTATATTGAAGGCAAAACATCCAACTCAAGCCTTCTAACCAATGGATTTTTCAAGCACCGAGATTATTTACATTATTTCTTTCAGCTCCTTGCTGCTCATTTTACTGATCGCAATTCAGGAGAACTCGAACACAAGACCTTCGAAGCGCTGGCCCAGGAGAGCGGATTCCAAAGCAGGAGTACCTTCATCAGGGCTTTCAAGATCATCACTGGTGATCCCCCTTCATCCTACCTGCAGAAGAGCAAATTGCATAAAACATAGCCAATCATTGTGTCATATGAAGGAGTACAACAATCTAATGCTATCGTAACGGGGATTCTATAGATTCAGCTAACTATTTTTGATACGATTTAAAACAACACACTTATGAGATCGATCATTTCAGCGACACTTCTGATGATTCTGGCAGCCTGTAACAACTCGTCCAAACCAGATGATACTAATCTCAGCCCCGCTGATAACAATAGCAAGACAGTCATCTATTCCGGAGGCGACATCATTACCATGGAAGGAGATTCCGCTGCTTATGCTGAATCAGTAGTGTCTAAAGATGGAAAGATCATCTTCGTGGGCGATTTGGACGAGGCTCGAAAACTTGCCGGCGACAGCACCGAAATGATTGATCTCCAGGGGAAAACCCTTTTGCCGGCATTTCTGGATGGCCATAGCCATTATATCAGCTCCCTCACCGTGGCTAACCAGGCCAATTGTTATGCGCCCCCTGCCGGACCAGGTTCAGATTTTGCCGGCATCATCGCTTCCTTACAAAAATTCGCCAAAGATAAAATGTACAGGCCGGTGAGTTCATTCAGGCTTATGGCTACGATGAGAACGCCATGCCTAATGGAAAGTTGTTGAACAGGGACGACCTCGACAAAGCATTTCCCAATAATCCAGTCATGGTGGGCCATGTTAGTATGCATGGCGCAGTGCTCAACAGTGCTGCATTAAAGAAATATGGATATTCAGCCGACTACGTTACGCCCCCAGGCGGGGTAGTGATCCGTAAACCCGGCACCAATGAGCCTTGGGGTCTGATCATGGAAACGGCTTATCTGCCCGTTTTCGGCGCTCTTCCAAAACCAACCCTCGAACAGGAACCGTCGTGGAGCACTGCTGGCCAGATGATGTATGCAGAGGCCGGGATCACGCTGGCCCATGAAGGCGCGACTTACCTGAGAGACCTGAACGTGATCAAACGCGCCACCGATGCCGGCGCCAACATCATTGACGTTGTGGTGAATCCATTTATGACTGAATTGGATTCGATCATCGCCAATTACCCCGTTGACACCTGGGGCAAATACAATAATCACCTCAAGATTAGTGCCGTTAAGATCACTGCGGATGGCTCACCACAGGGGAAAACGGCCTATTTCACTACCCCCTATTTGACAGGAGGGCCGGCCGGTGAAAAGAACTGGAAAGGCGAACCCACCATGTCGCAGGACGTACTTAACGCCCTCATGAGGAAAGTGTTTATCCTGAATGTGCCTTTGCTGGTTCATACCAATGGAGACGCTACTATAGACATGTTTTTAAAGGCTTACGAATACGCCCGTAACGGCGATTCCGTTAAGCCCTGGAATGTAACCACCATTCACACGCAGTTCATGCGGAAGGACCATATTACGAAATTTGTAAAATACAAGATCCGTCCTTCCTTCTATACTGAACATACTTTCTATTTTGCCACGTCTCATAAGCAAAACCGCGGTCTGAAACAGGCCTCTTACCTGAGTCCTATGCGTGATGCCATTGATGCAGGGCTGCGCCCCACCAACCACACGGATTTTTATGTGGCACCCCTTGATCAATTGTTCATGCTTTGGAGTGCTGTCAACAGGATAAGCCGGGAAGGTGGCGTATTAGGTGCTGATCAGCGGGTAACGCCATATGAAGGGTTAAAAGCCCAAACCATTTGGGCGGCTGAGCAATACGATGAGCAGGATCGCCGGGGCAGCCTCAGCGCGGGCAAAATCGCGGATTTTGTGATCCTTGATCAAAACCCCCTGAAGGTAGATCCGATGACTATCAAAGACATTAAAGTGCAACAAACCATTAAAGAAGGGAAGACCATTTATAAAAGAGGTTAGTAGTCGCGGCAAATCGATCCCATTGTCAAATGCCATAATTTAGAAGGACTAATCTTTCTGATTATGACAATTCAAGCAAAAGTTCTGGCTTCGGCTATCTTCCTGTCTATCTCGCTATTCTCCATTGCGCAAAAGAAGCCAAAGGAATCAAAACAACCTGCACAACCTGCTTATCCTTTAAGCTCGGCTACGCTCAATGCGTTGAAACTGCGAAGCATCGGTCCGGCTATCACATCCGGCAGGGTGGCAGACCTTGCCGTTAATCCAACCAACCCCAGCGAATATTATGCTGCGGCAGCATCCGGAGGTGTCTGGAAAACGTCCAATGCAGGAACATCATTTACTCCGGTCTTTGATAGCCAGGGCTCTTATTCCATTGGATGTGTAGTACTTGACCCTACCAATCCAAGCGTAGTGTGGGTGGGCACAGGCGAAGGCAATAACCAACGAAGCGTTGCCTACGGCGATGGTGTTTATAAGTCGGAAGATGGTGGCAAGAGTTGGAAAAATATGGGATTGAAGCAATCAGAACACATTGGTAGTTTAGTCATCGACCCTAACGACCCCAACATTGTTTACGTGGCAGCCTATGGGCCCTTGTGGAGCTCAGGCGGAGAGCGGGGGATCTACAAAACCGCCGATGGCGGGACAACCTGGAAAAATATCCTGAATGTCAGTGAACATACTGGGTTTTCAGAAATCCATATGGATCCGAAAAATTCAAAAACCCTTTATGCTACCGCCCATCAGCGCCAGCGGAAAGTATTCACCTATATTGGTGGCGGACCAGAATCTGCCTTGTACAAAAGCACCGATGCAGGAGCCACCTGGACCAAAATCACCAGTGGCCTGCCTTCCGGCGATGTGGGCAGAATAACCATCTCCATCTCTCCTGTAAATCCGGATGTGCTCTATGCCATGATCGAAGCGCGTGAGGGCGGTGGAACATACGTTAGTCGTGACCGCGGCCAGAGCTGGCAGAAGCAGAGCTCAGTGTCAACTTCGGGTAACTATTACCAACGACTGTTCTGCGATCCGAAAGACGTCAATAAGATCTTTGCCATGGACACCTATCTGCAGGTCAGTGACGATGGGGGGAGGACCTTCCAGACCCTCGGCGAAAAAAGCAAGCATATCGATAACCACGTGATCTGGATAAATCCCGCCAATACCAACCACTACCTGGTGGGCTGCGATGGCGGCTTGTACGAATCATTCGATACAGGAAACAACTGGATCTTCAAACCCAATCTACCGGTCACCCAATTCTATAAAGTGGCTACGGATAATGCTTCGCCATTTTATCATGTACACGGTGGCACGCAAGATAATTTCTCCATTGGAGGCCCGTCGAGAACAACCAGTGCCAATGGCATCATGAATTCTGATTGGTATTTCACCAGCCTTGGTGACGGTTTTGAAACCCAGGTGGACCAGTCGGATCCCAACATCATCTACGCCCAATCGCAGTATGGCGGATTGGTGCGGTACTGCCGTAAAACGGGCGAGATGTTACCCATCAAGGCCATGGAACGCGACGATGAGCCCGCCTACCGATGGAACTGGGATGCACCCCTGGTCATTTCGCGCTTCGATAACAAACGGATCTATCACGCTGCCAACAAAGTATTCCGGTCAGACGACAGGGGGAATAACTGGAAAGTCATCAGTCCTGACCTGAGCAAGCAGCTCGACAGAAACAAGATGGAAGTGATGGGCAGGGTATGGAGCGTAGATGCGGTTGCGAAAAACGGTTCCACTGATATCTATGGCAATATTACTACGCTGAGCGAATCACCGCTGGATCAGCAAATGTTATACGCTGGAACAGACGACGGCGCCCTTCATGTAACTACGAATGGAGGTACATCATGGACCGCTATGACGTATCCTGCAGGCGTACCTTCTAACGCCTACGTGTACCAGTTAATGGCTTCTCAGCACGACAAGAACATCGTGTACGCAGTATTCAACCAACACCGTTACGGCGACTTCAAACCATACTTTTACAAAAGCAGTGACGCGGGTAAAACCTGGATGGCATTACAGAATAATCTTCCCGAAAGAGGATCGGTATATACCGTAGCGGAAGATCATGTCAATAAAAATTTATTATTTGTGGGCACTGAATTCGGACTATTCACCACCATCAACGGCGGTATCAATTGGATACAACTAAAAGGCGATCTCCCTACCATTGCCGTAAGAGATCTGGAGATTCAGAAAAGAGAGAATGATCTGGTATTAGCCACGTTCGGACGGGGATTCTATATTTTAGACGATTATACCCCGTTGAGAAATATGAAGGTGGAAGACCTGCAGAAGGAAGCAATGATCTACCCTGTGAAAGATGCGCTCATGTTCATTCCGTCCATGACATTAGGTGTGCGCGGCAAGGGATTCCAGGGCGAGAGTTTCTATACGGCACCGAACCCGCCTGTTGGCGCAACCTTCACTTACTATTTGAAGAATGATATTAAAACGATCAAGGAAAAAAGAAAAGAAAAAGAAACCGAGTTGATCAAGAATAAACAGCCCGTCTATTACCCGTCGTTCGACTCACTCAAAATGGAAGACACGCAGCCAGCGCCGCATCTGCTATTCACCATTGCTGATGAATCAGGGGCAGTGGTTAGGCGTATCAAAGCGCCGGCCAAAAAAGGCATGAACAGGATCGCCTGGGACTTCAGGCATGAATCTACGGGCCCGGTTAGTTTTGCCAGCTTCGATGAATCTCTTGCATTCAGTTCGCCCGATCTCGGCCACATGGCATTACCCGGGGACTACAAAGTCAGCCTGAGCAAATTTGAAGATGGGATATATAGTACACTCACAGAGCCAGTTGCCTTTAAAGCAGTTCCACTTGCTGCGGGCAGTTTGCAGACAGGGGATAAAAAAGCCATGGGGGTGTTCACCGCGAAGGTGGCTGAATTGCGACGTGTGGTTTCCGGTACGGAGGAGTACCGGCGTGAACAGGTGAACAAATTGAACTACCTGAAAGCCGCACTTCAAAAGACCGGATCGATCCCCCTTGAACTTTCTCAACAATTTGCTTCCATAGAGAAGCGTTTGGATGCAGCCGGTACAGCCCTCAATGGTGATCGTACTAAATCCGGCCGTGAGTTTGAAACGGTTCCTTCCATCAATCAACGACTTGGAAGAATTACAGGAGCGCTGTGGTCATCGACGTCCGCCGATCCTGCGGCGTACCAGGATGATTATGATCTGGTGGAAAAGAAATTCCGTCCTGTTTACCAGGAAGTAAAATCCATTGGTGAGGAGATAAAGAAACTGGAAGCAGAACTAGATAAGCTAAAGGCGCCCTATACGCCGGGCAGGTTGCCGGAATTTAAATAAACGAATAGGCAGAATATTTCCTATATAAGATTTATTTCAGGCAACTCCGTACCGATCTATTTTAATCCCCCGAATGATTCTTTCTGATTGTTGGGCGATGATGAACAGATCGATATGATGATGAAGCGGCAAATTGCTTCTTAGCCTTCCATTATAATTCCTTCATGGTAAGGTCTGCTGGTATGGCCTTTCGGGGAAAGCTGTCCCACAACAGGTATCTCATCTGCAGAGCCTTCTTTGCAGCAGAAGCAGCCTCCGTCCATTTGCTTTCGTCATCACCACATAGTTCTGACACCATATCTATAGCCAGTTTGCTGTGATGATCGCCGTCCACCTCAATATGGCGCTCCACGTAGTATTTGAACGTAGACACCTTCTCGGGTGTTTCAACATACAATTGTTCCAACAGCCTGATGAACATGGATGGAATGAGATCCTCGCGGCCAAAAGTGAATACAGCCGCCTTTACATGAAGGGGAGCATACAATACAATCTCAAATGTGTAACTCAGGAAGGCTTTGATATTGGGATGCATGTTCGCTTTTTCTATCACGGCGATAACATCCCCTGAACTTTCAAGATCTTGCAGCAAAGCATGTATACCGGCAGTACTGGCCCCCATCTGCTCCATGGCTCTCAAATAGAGTTCGAAATGGCTGATCCTGCGGCCGTATTCGTCCACATCAGACTCCTCGCCCAGCACGATCTCATTGATCAGGTAGCGTGTTTCAGCAGACCCTACCGGCCGCCAGGGGATAGACACGGAAGTCAGGCCAATCTGCAGCGATTTCAGCAGGCTCATGAAGTCCCAGACGGCAAACACGTGTAAGCCCGTGAACTTCTGCAAACCTTCCAGATCCCGTATGCTTTGGTAAATCGGGTGTTGGAGAAGCAAGTCCCGTTCTGCTCTAATTTCATGTTGTAAAGCCTCAATTCCAGATCTCATGTCTATAAAACGCCTGTATGTTCTCTTTGTTTAGGACAAAATGAATATTTCTAAAACCGATACCTGATCTGATCTTACTTCAACCGCTGCTGATATCCTACAAGCGCTTTCTGCAACTCATCATAATTGAGCTTTTGAACGGCAATGTTCTTGTCAATAGCCATGGACGCCGCGATGGCTGCCGACTGTCCCAATACCATAAAGACCGGCTCCATACGAATAGAACCAAAGGCAATATGGGTAGCGCTCAAACAAACCGGAACCAGCAGATTTTTACATTCTTTTTCTTTGGGTACGATGGCTCCGTAACTGATCGGGTAAGGCCCCTTAACATAGGCCTCAACATTCCCTTCATTTTTTACAAATCCCTCTTTAGTTACATAGCGCTGAATATGATGCGAGTCCATTCCATAGGCAGCTAAACCCACGGGGTCCTGCACTACAGTAAGGCCTTCACAATGATATTGGGTCATTACGGTACTCCCCACCATCCGGCGCGCTTCCCGCACATACAATTGCTCCTGCCAGCCATTTCCCTCTGTGAACTCGTCTTTCGACATGCCCCATTTCGATACTTCGTTCCGGATATGTTCCGGCATACGTGGATGGTAGGCCAGGGTCCACATTAACCCTTTCTGATAGTTGCGATGGCGTTCAGCGATCGCATCCCTTTCCGAGTATGTTGCCTCCGGATAATCATAATTCTGCCCAATGAAATCAGTGGAGAACCCCAACCGATTGTTGGTGTCCGTTTTCCGGTTAGGCATATCAGAGTTGATCCAGGGAAAACCTTTTTCCCCGGCTTCATAATTTCTCAACAGCAGCTCATACTCCAGCTCATTGTATGATGCCGGTTTCTCAAACGGTATGCGATTTTCAGGATGGTTCGTTAAGCACATCCGGAAACAATATGCCTGCACGGCTTTACTGGCAGAACCTTCCTCGCCCGGGCCCTTGGGATCAATAAACGGTAAGAGGCCGCTGGCGGGATTTCCTTTCTCCCGATAGGGATCGACGCCGGGCACAAAGTTGTGGTTGATCGAATTTCTTGCCGGCCGGTTGGTCATCGTGCGGGCAGTATCAAAGGTGTGTACCCCGTTAAGTGTCTCACCATACTGCTTGTTCGATTCCCTGCCTATGGTGAAGCTGACACCTGCCGTTGCCATCAGGTCACCTTCGTAAGTAGCATCAATAAATACCTTGCCCATATACATCTCACCGCTTTCCATCGTAATGGAAGAAATCACCCCCTTCTTTTTCTTAACCCCATTTTTCCGGTCGAGCCGCTGGTTAAATACAAGCGTAATATGCTTCTCCTGCTCAAGCATTTCGTGAAAAATCTTCAACGCAGCGGAAGGCTCGAATGTCCACATGGCATCTTCACCCGCTTTCGTTTGGGTCTGGCCGCCATCCCGGTATTCAGTCGGTTTCTGCCATTTCCAGTTTTCAGGCTGCTGATAATAATTCTTTACCTGTTGATAGAACTCGCGCGCAATCCCGCCAATGGCTTGCTTGTTCCCGATGTCAGTCTGACCCAACCCGCCGGTGGTCAATCCACCGATCCGCCTGGTAGGTTCGATCAACACCACGGTCTTCCCCATTCTCGACGATTGGATGGCTGCGCTTATCCCGGCCGAAGTACCCCCGTATATCACGATATCATAAATAGCAACACGCTGAGCAAAACAAACCTGATCGATCAATATCAACACTGCCAGAACAACATATTTCTTCATTCAAAACATATTTTACCCCATCAATCTATACAACATTTCGAAACATCCGGAGTACATGAGAAAAAAACTATTTCTCATCACTGACATATTCCAAAATATCGGCAGGCTGGCAATCCAGGGCTTTACAAATGGCGTCCAACGTACTAAATCGGATGGCTTTTGCCTTCCCGGTTTTAAGGATGGAGAGGTTTGCTAAAGTGAGGCCCACCCTGCCGGACAGCTCATTTAATGATATTTTCCGTCTGGCCATCATTACATCTAAATTCACAACGATTGGCATAGCTTATACGGTTAACTCGTTATCAGACTGCAATTCAATTCCTTTCCGGAAAATTTTGGCAAACACTTAAAGGGTAACTCCCATGAATAGCCATACATCGGATCCCCCAAACTTGAGATGCTGTATGTCGGGCATCTGTACACCCTGACTCGCTAACCAATGGGTAAGTTTCATACCCCAATAAGAAAACAATCCGATACCCAAGGCCAGGTATGCAATACTGAATACAGGAGGACCAACTACTTTATCGAAGGGGCTGGACAGGTCCAGTTTCTTATTGCCAAGAATATCCAAAATAATGTAAAACATGATTGCCTTCAGGATAGATACAATAATCATCAAAACGGCGATCTGCACAAAATGACTTTGGTTGTGTTGTAACAACGCCCAAAGATCTACCTGCACCCAAAATTTACTCGCACCCTCAGGAGTAACAAATAACGTGATGAAGGCGTTGAATACAAAACCTCCGGCTTCTATGCATAGGCCAATGAAGATGATCCACGACACTACCTGAAGCAATTTAAAGGCGTAATCTGTTTTAGTTGCCATAACACGATGTTTTTAAAGTGATAGGCAAATACCCCTTTCAAGGCATTCATCGACACCTGATATCGACATAGGTTTATATCCAACAAACGGATATATGAAACCCTTATGTCTCGTCACCGCTTTGCTACTGACAATGAATCTTTGTGCCCAGCAATAGACATGCGACTTCTTCAGTTTTACACCTCCAAAGGGCTGGCGGACTATCCTAAAAAGATCGCATTAAGCACCTCACGCATCCTTTGACACCTTTCTTAAACTATAGAGATAAAATGACAGTATTGAAAACAAAAAACCAAGTAATACAACAATATAATTGGTTGGCTTTTCAACGGTCAATGATATTCTGATCAGGATGGTGGTTATGATGAAACTGGCATTTCTGAAAATGGTGAAAAAAGAAAAGTGATAAATAAACGAGATGAGAAGCAGAAAAACATCCACAAAAATCATAATGGAGAAAAAGTCGGTATAAAAAACAGTATTCGGATTTGGGAAATCGCGATCAAGTTTTATCGCGCTGAATACTTCAGTACTCCAATGATACAAACTGCTAATACTCAGCAAAAACAAAATCAGAATCATACTCAATGAGACTATCTTTTTTATACTGATAAAATTATTGAGCTCCCCCGGAACTTCCAACTTGCGATTATTTCGATAGATCTTATAGTATAAGATGGTGAGACCTAACATGATCAGTGCCGCGCCGAGATCGTACAACAAACTGACAAACTCCGGGCTGCTGATATCAAGAGAATGCTTTGTATCAAAATCGGCAATATCATGAAAAAAACTTCGAAGTGTAATTAATGTGATGACTTCAAATTGTTTCCCAATGAACTCTGAAATAGACTTAGGAATGATGATAACCAATAAAAAAACTTCATAAAGTAATATGAAGCTAAAGGGGGTGTATATCGCCTTTAGATAACTATGCTCGAAATGCTTAAAATAAGTAAAATTATTGCCAAGAAAGATGATCGCCAAATGGAACAAGAAAGCAAAAACCGCGGTACGGAGTATGACCAATTCAACTTTACGAACATTCTTTTCATCAAAAAGTGAATCAAAGTAGTTACTGGCAGCTTGTAATAAAGTATTCATCGAGACCCTGGTTACCCACCTACTTATTTGATCTGAACTGCTTCAAAGCCAATACTATTCCAGCAGCAAATAATAGCGTGATCAGGCCTGCAAAATATGGTATGAGTTCAGTCATTTTTGATTAGTTATTAATTTGATGAGAATGGCAAACCCTAAAATAGAGGGAACCCAAAGGCCAATAAAAATAGCTGCCTCTCTATCCCCTTTGAACCATGAAATCTCCGAAAAAATTAAGGATAGAAACGCAGCTGCAAGCATCAGTAAGTCTGCAGGTGTAAATTTTTTAAGCATATATAGAATTTTGTAAAGCTCTTGAATATACGGGAAAATTTTAGATTTAGTGGCCAAGGCGAATATGAGATTCTCATTTGTTGTATTTATGACAGCCCCTGTTGCAATCTGCTTTAACAATACTGCGCTATCTTATCCTAATGATGAACTTACCCCTGTTTTGAAACACTGCATTATCCGAACGTATAAACAAAATGATCTCTGTGCTGCTGTTGGGACCGATCTGGTCAGTACGACTGATATAGAGCTTATCCCAGCCATTGCGGGTAAGATACCTGGGCGCCACCGTATCATCAATCAGCATCACCGCTGAATGAATCGATTGATCGGCCACCAGCGCTTATCGATTCGACCCAGCCTCCCGCATCCAACATCAGTGAAATTTCACATAATTTAAGGCCATGAAAAAGTTCGTGTCGACCATCCTCATGTTCATCGTAACGCTTCCCGTTCTCGCGCAACCATCCGTTCCGTTAAAGATTTGGTATGATCGCCCTGCTGATGCGTCGGTGTACGACAAAACCAACGGCTGGGAGAACAATCCCGAATGGCTGAAGGCGCACCCCATAGGCAATGGTTTTATGGGCGCGATGATCTTCGGCGACGTTAATAAGGAAAGGATCCAACTCAACGAAAAGTCACTTTGGTCCGGAAGCCCGAATGATGAAAATAATCCCGATGCATTTGCTGCGCTTGCGGAGATCCGGAAATTGCTGTTTGAAGGGAAGTATAAAGAAGCTACGGAACTGACCATGAAAACCCAGGTGTGCAAAGGCCCGGGATCTGGACATGGAAACGGAGCCGACGTTCCTTATGGCACCTACCAGACCCTGGGCGACCTATGGTTGGGAACAGATCGCAAATCAACCTACACTGCCTACCGTCGCGAGCTCGATCTTCAACGCGGCGTGGTAACCATCACCTACACGCAGGATGGCATTGAGTTCAAGCGGGAAATATTTGCCAGCTATCCAGATAGGGCCGTTGTAATCAACATCAGCGCCAACAAAAAAGGATCGATCAGTTTTCATGCGATGCTGACCCGTCCGGAAAGATTTTCCACCAAAGCTTCCCAAGGCACACTGCTCATGCATGGCCGTTTGAAAGATGGTAAAGGCGGTGATGGGATGGCATACGCAGTACAACTCAAGGCGATCAATAAAGGAGGTACTACCAATATATCAGACAGCAGCGTATCCGTCAGCAACGCAGACGCCGTCACGCTCATCCTGACCGCCGCCACGGATTACAAACTGGACTATCCAACTTACAAAGGCGACGATCCCATTAAAACATCAGCAACTCAACTCGAAAAAGCATCTTCCTATACCTACGATAACCTGCTGCGCCGACATGTGCGAGACCATCAATCGCTGTTGGATAAGGTTAGTCTGAATGTATCAAGGATCACATCAGACACCATTCCCACTGATCGGAGACTGGCCAATCAACGGCAGGCCGACGATCTGCATTTACAGGAACTGTATTTTCAATTTGGACGTTATCTGCTGATCGCCTCATCGCGCAAAGGAACGTTACCTGCAAATCTGCAAGGCCTCTGGGCAAATACCATCCAGACGCCATGGAACGGCGACTATCATACGGATATCAATATTCAAATGAATTACTGGCCGGCAGATATCACCAATCTGCCCGAATGCCATGGGCCGCTGACCGAACTGATTGAATCCCTGGTTGAACCCGGCAAGAAAACGGCGGCTGTGCAGTACCGGGCAAAAGGCTGGGCCATCCATCCCATCACCAACGTGTGGGGATTCACAGCTCCCGGCGAACACCCGAGCTGGGGCATGCACCTGGGTGCAGGCGCATGGCTCTGCCAACATCTTTGGGAGCATTTCAAATTCAATCCGGATCAAAAATATCTTGAAAGGGTATATCCGATCATGTTAGAATCGGCGCGGTTTTATTTAGACTGGCTTGTGAAAGATCCGAGCTCCGGCAAATGGGTGTCTGGCCCCGCTGCCTCACCGGAAAATTCCTTCAAAGCGCCGGATGGTTCGGTGGCGCAGATCACCATGGGTCCGTCGCACGACCAGCAGGTGATCAAGGAGCTGTTCGACAATGTGCTGAATGCAGCACATATACTGGGCAAGAATGATGAATGGATAGGCAGGATACGGGCCGTGAACAAAGAACTGGCGCTGACACAGATCGGTCCGGATGGGCGACTGATGGAGTGGCGGGAACCCTATGAAGAAACCGAGCCTACCCATCGGCACGTGTCGCATCTCTACATGTTGTATCCCGGAACCTCCATTGACCCGGGCAAAACACCCGAACTGGCGATGGCAGCGAGAAAAAGTCTGGATGCCAGAACGGATATCGGAACAGGCTGGTCGTTGGCGTGGAAGATCAATTTTTGGGCAAGGTTGAAAGATGGAGAACGCGCTTATAGCCTGTTGAAAAATCTGTTGAGGCCCATCGATAATTATGGGATCAACATGTCTAATGCAGGGGGTTCCTATCAAAATCTTTTCTGCGGTCATCCGCCCTTTCAAATCGACGGAAATTTCGGCGGCACAGCGGGCATAGCAGAGATGCTGCTGCAGAGTCATGTGGAGGAAGATGGCGCAAACGTATTGCAGTTGTTGCCTGCCATCCCAAAGGCATGGTCCACCGGCGAGATCAAAGGCCTAAAAGCCCGCGGTGGATTTGAAGTGAATATTTCATGGAAAGATGGCGCGCTGGTCAACTGCGAAGTAAAATCATTGGTCGGCAGCAACCTCAAGCTAAGTTACAAAGGCAGCACCGAAAGCATGACCACCAAGGTGGGCAGAACGTATAAATTTACAAAAAGTCACTGGGGCGGTCTTGTTCTATAAGGTATGACCACCTGTAAAATACTTTAGGTAAAATTTAATGTGTTTTCTATTAGTAAACTTGTTAGGGAATAAGTATCGCCTCGTCGTGAGAACTGTTTTTGAATTCAAAGCAATTGAGGTGAAGTGGTTTGGCACTCATGCAGAATACAACAAATAAGATGTAGCC
>Ga0164292_10000722_pt1 | contig 26173 bp, 35 predicted proteins | sample GEODES117metaG_FD_111486 | JGI IMG/M metagenome (GOLD analysis project Ga0164292, IMG submission 111486) | Eutrophic lake water microbial communities from Lake Mendota, Wisconsin, USA - GEODES117 metaG | ecosystem: Environmental > Aquatic > Freshwater > Lake | place: USA: Lake Mendota...
ATCCGCCGCTCCGAATGGCAGTTGATGCGCGATTGCATGGATGGGGAGGAAGCGATCAAGGCGCGCGGCACGGAATATCTGCCGATGCCTTCAGGGTTCGCCTCTCAGGATGACAGCGGCAAGGCGATGTATGCCGCTTATGCCAACCGGGCGCAGTTCCCGGAGTTCCTTGCGCCCTCCGTAGGCGCGATGATCGGCATCATCCACGGGCAGGAATGGCAAGTCGAAATGCCGACTGCCATGGAATATCTTTATGAGGACAGTGACGGCAACGGACTGCCCTTAGAGGCGTTCTCCCGGCGCATCACGCGCGAGTTGCTTGTGATTGGCTCCTATGCCGTTCTGACCGATGCTCCAGCAGGTGACGGGCCGGGAACGGGCGGCAATCCTTGGCTGCGCGGTTATCGCCGCGACAAGGTGCTGAACTGGGACTCCGAATGGTGGGTGCTGGACGAAAGCACGATGAGCCGCGACGGTTTCGTGTGGAAGCAGATCGAACGCTATCTGGTGCTGAGTGTCATCGGTGCTGGATACGTCCCGACGCTGCTGGATGAAAACGGCAACACCATTAAGCAGATGCAGGTTCGGGCGCGGGGCGGCGGTTTCCTGCCTCGCATTCCGTTTGTCATCGGCAGCGCAATGGATTTATCGCCGCGCATCGAAGCCCCGCCCCTGATCGGCGTGGCACGGGCTGCAAAGGCGTTTTACCAACTCTCGGCAGACTACCGCCACCAGCTTTACATGAGCGGGCAGGAAACGCTTGTCGCCATCAATGGCAAGGGGCCAGACTATATCGGCGCGGGCGTTGTGCATGAAATGCCCGGCAGCGATACCATGACGCCGGATTTGAAATATGTCTCGCCCACTTGCGCAGGCATCGAGGCCCATGACGAGGCCATGACCCGCCAGCGCGAGGCTGCGGTGCAAGCTGGTGCGAGGTTGTTTGAACAGACGGCACAGGGTGCAGAAAGCGGCGAGGCTAAGAAGCTGCGCTATCATAGCGAGACCGCGACCCTGACCAGTGTCGCGCAGAACTCGGCCTTGCTGCTTGAGCGCGCTTTGAAAAATGCGGCCATGATTATGGGCCTGCCCGAAGATGACATCGTGGTCACGCCGCCCAAGGATTTGATGGATCGCACCATGTCGCCGCAGGACTTTGCGGCGCTATTCGGCGTCTATTCGGAAGGCGGCATGTCCTGGGATACCTATTTCGAGAACGGCCAGCGAGGCGGCATTTTCTCGAATGAAATCACGGCAGAGGAAGAAAACGCGCGCCTTGATGCGCCGTCCGATGCTGCTGATGAACCTGTCTAAACCCCGCCCGATGGGCAATCGCTAACCAAAGGAGAGGCCGATGGCCCTCAAGACCGTTCTTGAATCGACCGATGGCCTCGATGAAGCCATTGCAGCACTCTACACCGAAGCGGACGGGAGATTCATTCTCGCCCTCGAAGGTGTGGATGACCACCCTGAAGTCGCCAGCCTTCGCAATGCCTATGCCCGAACGAAAGAACGGGATGCGGCTGCACGCGCGGAAGCTGCCAAGCTCAAGGCGCAGATCGATGAATTGCAGGCGGGCGCACCGGATACGGCAGCAACGCAAGCAAAGATCAGTGCGCTAGAGGACAAGCTTTCGGCGCTGTCTGCCGAAGCGAGCGACTGGAAGGGCAAATACACGGGCGTCACCCGCGATCAATCGCTTCAGGGTGCGCTGCAACTTGCCGGGATCACCGAGCCAGCTTTCCTGAAGGCCGCAACAGCGATGCTGGCGGGCGATGTGAAGCTGGCGGATGACGGCACCGCATACGTGGAAAGCACCATGGGGCCAAAGGTTCTTGGCGATTACGTCAAGGCGTGGGCCGCTGGTGAGGGTGCTGCATTTGTCTCCAAGCCGCAGGGCGCGGGGCTCAAGGACAACGATTTTGGTAGCGGCAAACCAACCGCGTCAAAGGGCGATCTGGCCGGCTCGAAAACCGAGCGGCAGGCCGCACTGAAGGCGCGTTTCCCCGACCTTCCCTCCTAAAAGGATCTGAATTATGTCTCTCTCCCAGATGCAGGTATTCAATGAATACATCATGCCTGCCACCATCGAAACGCTTGGCCAGATGGTTGACAAGTTCAACGCTGCCTCGGCAGGTTCGATCACGCTGACCACCAGCGGCTTCGACGGCGACTTCCTTCAGGAATCGTTCTTCGCTGCCATCCACACTGCTCAGCGCCGCGTTGACCGTTACGCTGCACAGTCTTCGGCAGCAGCGACTGACCTGACCCAGCTTCGCAATTCGTCTGTAAAGGTTGGCGGCGGCTTCGGCCCCATCCGCTATGAGCCCTCGCAGTTGACTTGGCTGAACAAGCCGACCACCGAAGGCATCGAAGTCGCTTCGCGCAACTTCGCTGAAGCCATGCTGCGCGACCAGCTGAACACCGCGATTGCGGCGCTTCGTGCGGCCATCGTCAACCAGGGCGCTGCCACCACGGTGGACATCACCGCTGGCACCAACGCCGTGATCACCTACAACACGCTGAACGACAGCCACGCGCTGTTCGGCGACCGTTCGGGCGATCTGGTGGCGCAGGTGATGACGGGTTCGATGTATCACAAGCTGATCGGGCAGAACCTGATCAACGCCCGTCAGTTGTTCCTTGCGCAGGGCGTCACCATCGTGGACATCCTGAACAAGGCGGTGATCGTGACCGATGCGCCTTCGCTTGTGGCTGCTGGCTCGCCGGGGACTGACACTGTGCTTTCGCTGGCGACCGGCGCTGCCACTGTGTTCGATGGCGGTGACGTTATCAGCAACATCGAAACCAACAACGGCCAGCAGCGCATCGAAACCACGATGCAGGTTGATTACAGCTTCGGCCTCGGCCTGAAGGGCTATTCGTGGGATGAGACGAACGGCGGCAAGTCGCCGACCGACGCCGAACTCGCGACCGGCACCAACTGGGATAAGACTGCAACCGACATCAAGCACACCGCTGGTGTGGCTGCTGTGGGCGACCGTAGCTAATGATTGCGGGGAGGGTTTCGGCCCTCCCCCTTTCGCCTGAAGGGGTGAATTATGATCCATTACGAACCTCACCCCGTTAGCCCCGAGCGCAAGGCGGAATTGCGCGCGCAGGGGTTTAAGATCATCGACGCGGCGTTCAAGCCTGCGGATTGGAATGCACCCGATGGCCTACAAGCCGAAGAAACCGAAACCCAAGCCGAAGCCCCGGTGAAGCGGCGCGGTCGCCCAAGAAAGGCTGACTGATGGCGCTCACCATCGAGAACGGCACCGGCATCGCGGGGGCGGATAGCTTCGTCACGCTTGTCGAATATGCCGACACGCAAACCGATCTGTTTGGTGCTGCGCTCGATGGCACGGACGTTCTAAGGGAGGCGGCGCTTCGGCGTGCGTTTCTCTATCTCAAGTCGCTTACGTGGAAGTCGGACTATCCGTTCCCTACGCTGGGTGGCACAATTCCTGCCGATGTGAAGTCGGCGCAGGCTATTCTAGCACGCTATGAGGAAGCGACCCCCGGCGGGTTGCAGCCCACGGTTGTGCCAGGACAGCAAAAGGTTCTGACCCGCGTGGGCGAACTGTCATGGACTGTCATGGGACAGACGGGCGCGGATGCGCAGCGAGCGGTTGTTATGATGGCCGCTGATCTGCTAAAGCCATTTGTTAATGACACAGGAAACACCCGGTTCCTCCTCCGTGCCTAGTGTGGTGAGCCTTCGCGGCGGCGAGGTGAATACCTTCACGCCGAACGAGGGTTGCATCAAGGCGCTCCGCGAAATGCTGGAAATGGCAGAGGCGGGCGAGATTACCGGCATTGTTTGTGCAAGGCTGCACGGCGACAATCTCGGCAGTTACACGATTGCCGGGATGGCCGGCCCTTATTCATTGCTGGGGGCGCTTGTCATGGCTCAAAAGGAAATGACCGATCTGATGGCGAGCCGCTTTGAATGAGCGGCGCATCTATCGCGGCGGAAGTCGCACAGGCACTTAGCGACGTTGCCCGCGATGTGGGAACGGGCGAGTTCATTGTCACGCTGATCGAAAAGCCCGACAACCCTGCGACACCGTGGGATACGGGGTATTATGGCGAGCCTACCGAATACGAGTTGCCCGCGATTGTAAGCGACTTTCCGCAGACGATGATTGACGGGACTTTGATCCAGCAAGGCGACCGGCGCGTGATGCTGGCGGCTACGGGGCCAAAGCCCAGCACCTCTGGCACGTTGAATATCCTCGGCACGGTTTATCGCATCATCAGCGTTCGGGAGACCGGGCCTAGCGGGGTGCCGCTTTATTATTTCGCGCAATGTAGGGTCTAAGCATGGGCAACCGCCGCCGCCTGCAAAACAGACTGGCGGCGCTGCTCAAGGAATATGATGGACAGATCGAGCGCGCATTTCTTGATGCGATCCGCAGCAAGGCAGGCAGCATCAATTTGGCCGAATTGGTTGCAGCAATCGAGGCGCGGGACTTTAACCGTGCCATAAACATCGCGGGCATGACCCGTGCTGATTTGTTTCCGTTCGATCAGTCAATCACTAGCGCATATGTTGCGGGCGGGCAGACGGTATCAGCCGCAGCCCCGGCTTTCGCCGTGTCGTTCGGTTTTGATGGTCGAGCGACCCGCGCCGAGGCGTGGGCGCGCAGCCATGTAGGCGGGCTTGTGACGGGTATCGTCAATGAGCAGTTGGACATGCTGCGCGAGACTATCGGCACGCAACTGGCCGCAGGGATTAACCCGCGCAAGATTGCGGTGCAGATCGCGGGGCCAATCGGGCCGGGTAACGTGCGGCAAGGCGGCTTCATCGGCCTGTCGCGGCCTCAAGTGGGATACCTGGCCAACGCGCGGGCCGAATTAGAAACGCTGGACGCGGGGTATTTCAGCCGCAAGCTACGGGATCGCAGGTTTGACCCGCTGGTGCGCAAGGCGATTAAGGACGGCAGGCCGCTGGCACAGGCCGATATAGACCGGATTGCAGCCCGCTACAGTGACCGGATGCTGAAGCATAGGGCTGAGACCATCGCCCGGACGGAAAGCATCACAGCCCTACGCGCAGGGCGGCGTGAGGGGATGCAACAGGGCATCGAAGCGGGCGCGATTGCGCAGGACGCGGTTAAGCGGGTTTGGAACGCGACAATGGACAGCCGCACACGGCCTGACCATGCGCAGGTTAGCGGGCAAGAGGTTGATGGCATGCAAACGCCATTCACCCTGCCCGATGGCTCGCGGATGCTTTACCCCGGCGACACATCGCTAGGGGCTTCGGCAGATCAAACGATCAACTGCCGGTGCTATGACGAATACGTAGTGGATTGGCTCCGTGGCTGACAACCGCAAGTTTGTCGCGGACGTTTCCAAGTTCGCCGACAAGACCGCCGATCAGATGCTCAAGGTCGCACGGCAGTCAATTCAGGATACGGTGCGGATTGCACAGCGCACGGTTGCCGATGGCGGGGATATGCCGGTCGATACCGGCTTTCTGCGCAACAGCTTGGTGACTGAATTGCGAGGCGCACAGGTTGCCGAGGGCGGCGATAGCTACGTGCTTGGCCTGAGCGCCCTGCAACTTGGCGACCCGTTCCAAGTGGCGTGGACTGCCGAATACGCAATTCCGCGTCACTACATGGTCGGCGTCGGCCAAGGCGGCGGGTTGTGGCGCGATAAGGCTGCGCAACAGTGGTCGCGTCTTGTGGCTCAAAATGCGGCGAGGGTGCGATGAACGAAAACGACATCGAGCAGGCCATCGGCCAGCACCTCGCAGGCATGGGTTCAACCCCGATTGCATGGCCGAATGACGACTTTACGCCGAGCGGCACATACATCGAGTTCCGCCATGTCCCCGGCGAGCGGTTCGATGATACGATTGACGCAAATGGCCCCATCCAAACTGGGATTGTCCTGCTGACCGTTGTGACGCGCTCAGGGGGCTTTGCGAACGAAGCGAACGCATTGGCGGCGCAGATTGCCGACAGGTTCCCGAAGGCTCTCAGATTGACCGCAGGGGCCGGTAAGCTGGTGTTCTACGCGCCCGCCTCTCCCGGCACTCCGTTTCAGGACGGAGCCTATTTCCGCAAGCCGGTGCGCATCTTCTACATAACGGAGTGACCATGAAAGTTCGGATGACGAACAAGTCCTTCCCGCTCGGGGAGGCTCACGTGCTGCCTGAAGATCAGGCGACTTGGGAAGCAGCCGGATGGGTTGCCGATCCCGCTCTCTCAGAAACCACTGACAAGGAAACCAAGAAATGAGCCGTTCCCACATTGGCAAAACCTTCTGGGTTGCTCCCGCAGCCCCGGCAACTGAAAATGCAGCGGGCTTTGCGGCCCTGACCTGGACTAAGGTCAATGGGGTTCAGACCCTTCCGCAGATCGGCTTTTCGCACGCTAACATTGATGTGCCAGACCTTCAGACTGGGATCACTCGCGGCGTGAAAGGTGCCGGGGCTGGGAACGACAGCACGGCGACCTTCCGCATTGTGACCTCCGATGCCGGTCAGGCATCTGTCCGCACTTTGGCAAATGCTGGTGGGGTTGCGGCTATCGGCTCGATCCGCATCACGCGGGGAACCGGCACTGACGGCGCGCCGGCAGCAGGCAATGAACTGCAATATGCGACAGGCTACTTCCACAGCTATGTCGAAGTGCAGGGGGACGACACTTCGTTCGAGGGGTTCAGCGTCAATTTCAAGCAGAACTCGCCCACTGTTGACGCGACGTTCCCGTAATGGACTTTGCAAAGCTTGACCTGCGAGCCGCGTCTGAGCGTGGTTCGTGGGTCACCTTGCGCCATCCGCGCATTCCTGAAGGCGAAAGCCCGAAGCTGCGCATCAAGGGCATGGGCGCTAAAGGTGTAATGGACGCATTCCGGCGCGTGGAGCGTGTGCAGGCGCTTAAGGGCGAGCGCATGGCACGCACCAGCGACCGCGATGCAGACGGTGTTCTTGCCAAGTTTCAGGACGAACTAGAGCAGGCCATGGCCGCGCTGGTGGTGGCATCTGTCGCCGAATGGGATGGCATTGAATGGGACGGTGTTGCGCTTGAACTGACCGCCGAAAACATCCTGAAAGTCTGCGGCCCCGGCACGCTGTTCTTCGGGCAGGTCAATTCAGCAATTGCGGAAGAACACCGCCTTTTTACCGAAGCCGACAGCGCCTCGTAACCTTCGCTGCGCAGGTCGGGTGGCTTTATGCGAAGCCCGAGGGGCAAGAAGAAAACCGCCTTGCCCTGTTTGGCGAAACTCTGCCTGAACTGCCAGAAACCGAACGTCTGGCCGATCTATGGCAGGCGCTTGGATATGCCAGTGACAGCATGGCAGGCGCTGCCCCGCTTGAGTGGGCCGAAATTGAGGCATTCAACCGCCTCACACAAGCCGATCTGGCACCCTGCGAGGCGTCCTGTCTCGCCGATATGTCCCGAGCCTATTGCGTGGAAGTTGCTGATCGCAACCCCTTGCGCAAGTCACCTATGGAGCGCGATTTATGACCGACTTTGCGCGCCTCGTTCTTGACGCCGACACGCGCGGGTTGAAGCAAGGTGAGCGCGAACTTGATCGCGTCGGCAAGCAGGCCAAGCGCACTGCTGACGATGTGGACGGCGCAGCGGTTGGCATGTCGAGTGCGTTCAAAAAGGTAGGTGTGGCACTGGTAGCTGCTGGCATTGGCAACGTCATTTTCGACTTTGGCAAGAAGTCGGTGCAAGCCGCGATTGACGCCGAGGAAATGGGCAGCGCCTTCAATGTTGTGTTCGGCAACATGGCTGGCGATGTTCGCAAGTGGGCCGAAGAAACCGGCAACGCGCTAGGCCGCTCGACGCAAGAGATTATGCGCGGCACGCTGGCGTTTCAGGAGTTGTTCGGCAAGGCGCTCGATCCCGCGCAGGCTGCGGAAATGTCCAAGCAGTTTGCGGTTCTTACGCAAGACCTCGCCAGCTTCAAGAACCTGTCAAACGAAGTCGCGCAGCAAAAGCTGTTTGCCGGTCTGGTCGGTGAGGCTGAGCCTTTGCGCGCTGTGGGCGTGTTCTTGAATGAAGCGGCAGTGCAAGCGAAGGCCGCTGAGTTGGGTCTTGCTGGTGTCAACGGTGTGCTGACCGATCAGGAAAAGATCGTCGCCCGCGCTGCGATTATCCAAGAGCAGCTTGCCCTTGCTCAAGGCGATGTTGAGCGCACCAGCGGCAGCACGGCAAACCAGATCAAGACCATGAATGCGGCGGTCGAGGAATTGCAGGTTGCGGTTGGGCAGAAGCTCTTGCCGCAGTTGACCCCGCTCATCACTGTGACCGCCGAACTCATTACGATGATGGCGAATGCGGCGCAGACCATCAATGTGACAGCGCAAAGCACACAAGACTTTGTTCAGGGTCTGCGAATCCTTGGTGGTTGGCTGAAAAGCAGTGGTGCAGCATTCTACGTTCTGTCTAATGCGACTGGCCTCACTGGTGAGCGCATGAGCTGGCTTTATGAGCGCGCTCGCCTGCTAATTAATCCGCTTGCTACTGTGGCATCTTTGATCGAGCGCGTCGGCGGTGCATCCAGGGCGTCGGCCTCACGCGATGCCATTGGCCTTGGTTCTGGCCCTCTTAGCCTGTCGTCAATCAACATTGCGGGCGAGTTGGCTGCAATGGGTAAGGGGGCTGCTGCGGTCAATGCCCCCTCTGGGCTTCCCGCCATTTCCGCCAATCTTGATAAGGTGGGCGCTTCGGCAGGCCGCGCTAGTGCTGGCATCAGGGACACGCGGGACGAAATGGCTGACCTCTTGGAGCAGCTATACCCCGAGAACACCACACGCCGCCAAATGAGCCAACTGGAGATGGTGAGCGCGAACAGCAAGCGCACTGCCGAACAGATCGCGGAAGATCGCCGCCGGATTTTGGGCATTAGCGGTGAGGTCGATGTTTCGCGCGACCTTATCACGCAAGGCCCGCTTGAAGCTGCAAAGCGTGTTGTCGCCGCGAATGATGACATCGGCAAGAGCCTTGAGGAACTGCAAGGCAAGTCCAAGATCACGACCGTTTCTGTCGCCGACAGTTTTGCGCAAATGTCGCAGCGGATTACGTCGAGCCTCCAAGGTTTAACGAACTCGATCCGCAACGGCGATTTCCTCGGCATCCTTGGCGGCGTGCTTGATATTTTCATGCAGCTTGGCAGCTTGGGCGCGTTCGGTTCGGGGCTTCAGGGCCGACTTAACGCGCCAGTGTCGGGTTCGCGGGCAAACGGCGGGCAAGTCAATGCTGGGCGCTCTTATCTTGTAGGCGAGCGCGGCCCTGAATTGTTCACCCCGCCGGGGCATGGGCGCATTCATTCCAATGATAACCTGGGCGGGCGGGTTCACGTAACGGTCGGGGTTGACCCGCGCAGCGGCAACCTGACGGCCTTTGTCAATGACCAGATCGCGGCGACCGCCCCGGCTATCGCGGGCGCTGGCGCGGCAATGGCGCAAGGCCAGATGGCAGCGCGGCAGGCAAGGCGGGTGCGATGATCGATCTGCCGACCTTCGCCGTTCCCGGCAGCTTTCAGGCCACGTTTAACGATGCGGGCTTTACGCAAACCGGGATACAGTCTGACGACTACATCCCGCGCAAAGGTGGGCGTTACACGGTCGCGTTCACCTTCGGCCCCTACACGCCGGAAAACGGGCGCGTGATGGTCGCGCGGCTGATTGCGGGAAAGCAGGGCGGCGTGCGGGTCAAGTTGCCTCTGTTGCATTCGCAGGGAACGCCGGGGACACCGCTGCTCAATGGTGCGGTCACGACCGGGCGCACGATTGCAATTGACGGGCTGACCCCCGGATATGTCATTCAAGAGGGTTTTTGGCTGTCGCTGGTCAAGTCGGGGCAGCACTTTCTGCATTCGGTCGGTGTGGGCGCGACCGCTAACGGATCGGGTCAGGCCACCATCGAATTGAACGAACTGCTGCGCGACAGCTTCGCGGATAACACGGTGGTCAATCTGGCCGAACCGCAGGTTGAAGGCTTGCTGCCCGGTGATTGGTCATGGGGCGTTGATGTCAATCGCGTGTTTCCGATTGAGTTTAGCCTGAAGGAAGTCCGATGAACGGGGCGACCTGGCTGCTGCGCCTCGATCTACCCAGCGGTTCGGTTTACCTGAGCGACGGGGGCGTGACCGTGTACGGCGGAAACACGTACACTGCCGAGCATCCGACGATTGGCAGCATCGCGCAGATCGGGGAAGTCTCCGAAGGCTTTGGCGCGGAACTGCCCGAGCAGGAAATCGTGTTTGCCCCGCCGAGCAACGCCGCGCTTGCGCCTTTGCAGGCCGGTGCGTTCGCGCGTTCTGCCATGCGGCTGTGGGTGGCAGAGTTTGACCCTTCGACGGGCGCGGTTGTCGGCACGCCCGATCTGCGGTTTGCGGGGCGGATGGATCGGGTGCGGCAGCAATTCGCCTTCCAGCAATTGCAGATTGTGCTTTCCAACGTGCCGGAAACCGAAGTCTTGCTGTTCAGCGATGACGGCAATGGGCTGTCGGCTGAGTTTCACAAGAGCCTTTATTCGGGCGAGACGGGCCACGATCAGGCGACCGGGCTGGTCAAGACCGTGACATGGGGCGTTGAAAGCGCGCGCGGCGGTGGCGGCGTTAATTTCGGCAATGGCGGCTTTGGCGGCGGCGGGTTCGATGCATTCACGCAAGAGTTTGCCCGATGAATGAGCTTCAGCGCCGGGTTGCCGCGACACAGGCCACGCAAAAGCGGTTTGCGGGCCGCGCGTTTGACTGGTCGAAGCAGGCGACATGCATTCACTTGCTTCGGTTTCATGCTGCGCAGATGGGTCACCAGTTGCCGATCGTGCCGCGCTTTCGCTCGGCTGTCGGCGCGATGAAAGCACTTCGGGCAGAAGGTGTCGAGACATTGCCCGAACTGATGGACAAGCACTTTCCGCGCATTCCGGCGGCGCAAATGCTGACCGGCGATGTCGCGGCGTTTCCGGGTGATGAAGGCGGGTTTGATGCGCTGATGATCTACGGGCAGCTACGCGCGGTGATTGGCTGGCATGAGGATGCAGCCGAGTGCCAGATCGCGCGGCTGACCGATGAGGGCTATGCGCTTTGCACGGGGGCTTGGCGACTATGAGCAAGACCCTTCGCACCGTTGCCACCATCGCCGCCGCCGCTGCGCTAATCGCCACGGGTGTGGGCGCGGTCGCGGGGTCTGCCGTTGTTGTCGCGGGCGTCAAGATTGGCACCATTGCAGCGATTGCCAGCACAACCGCAGGTGTGGCTTCAGCCGCCTCACAACTCACCGCGCCCAAGCCAATCGCGCGCGGTTCGCCAGCACAAGTCGTGATCGACATCGAGCCGCCGCGACCATACATCGTCGGGCAGGTAATGACGGGCGGCGTGATGCGCCACGATGTCGCCTATGGTGCTACGCTCAAGAAGGTGCCTAACCCCTTCCGCTGGCAGGTGCGCGTCCTGTCTGGCGTCGGGCCAATTCAGGGCATCGTGGGCGAGTATTTCGATTTTGCCCTTATCGACAACGGCTATTTCGGTGGGTTCTTCAACAGCGTCCAGAACCTCGGCACGCGCCCGCAAACGACTGCGCTGGTTCCGCCCTACGGTGCCGCGCCGGGATGGACGACCTCGAGCCGCCTGTCGGGCTGCGCCCATGTCGGGCTGAATTTCAATTTTGACCGCGATGGCAAGGTGTTTGCCTCGGGCCTGCCGATCTACACGGCGCTGTGCGATGGCGAAAGGGTCTATGACCCCCGGCAGGACAGCACCTATCCGGGCGGCTCCGGTGCCTGCCGTGCTGGTGTCGAAAGTACCTACGTCTACAACCGCAACCCCGCTTGCCATGCCGTGACCTATGCCCTCGGGCGGTTTCAGAACGGCGTCCGCGTGTTCGGCCTCGGCCAGCCTGTCGATACGCTCGACATGGCAGCAATCGTCGATTGGGCGAATGACTGCGATGCGAACGAGTGGACGGTCAACATGATCCTGACCGAAGGCGGCACGGGCGCGAACCTGCGCGAGCAGCGGGTGCGCAACCTTGACGACCTTTGTGCAGCGGGCGGCGCGCGCTGGTATCAGGCAGGCGGCTTGCTGTCGTTCGATTGGCACCGTCCGCGCCTTGCGCTTGCCACGCTGACCGATGACGATATTCTTGATGCTGGCGGCGGCACTGATGCGGTGCAGACCGTGCGCGACCGGATGAACGGCGTGCGCCCGCAATACGTCTCGCCGGATCATAACTGGCAGCAGATCACGGCGGCGGAAATTGTCGGATCCACCTATCGCACCGAAGACGGCGGCGCAAAGCTAACACAGGTTTACCCGCTCAACGGCGTGACGAATGCGGCGCAGGCGGGCGAGTTGGCCGCTTATGCGATGACGGACAGCCGCGAAATCGGCCCGATGGACTTGCAGGCCAAGGCAAGTTGGCGCTTTTACCGTCCTGGCGATTGCATCGAGATCGACAGCAGCCTTGTCGCCTATGACGGGCTGGCGGTGATTAACCAGCGCAGCCTCAATCCGCAGAGCCTTGCGGTGTCGCTGTCGCTCAAGTCTGAAACCCCCGGCAAGCATGACTTCGCTTTGGGCAGGGTTGCATCTCCCCCGCCGACCCCGACGCTGTTGCAGACGACCGAAGAGCGCGACCTACTGGCGGCTGCGGCGATTACCCCGCGCGCGGTCGATGTCGAGTTCGATGACGGCCGCACCGCCGAGGAATTGCAGCCCGGTGAGGCTGGCTCGACCCGCAACGTCCCGCGCGGCACCTATGCGGCGGGCACGACCTATGTGCGCGGCGATAGCGTGCTGTTCTCGGGTTCGTCCTATCAGTTGATTGTGGCGAGCAGCACGGGCAATGCGCCGCCTGATGTGGCGCGGTGGGCCTTGCTGGCGAATGCGGGCAGCGGGCCTGCGGGGGCGGACGGGCTTCCCGGCATCAGCGTGATCGTGAGCAACGAGGCGCACGTTGTCGCCACGGCTGCGGATGGCAGCGGCGGGGATTACAGCAGCGCGGGCGGCACAATGCGCTTGCTGCGCGGCGAAACAGTGCTGACCCCGACCTTCTCGATTGCGGCACAGACACCCGCATCGCCAAGCTGGATCAGCATCAATTCCAGTAGCGGCGTTTACACGGTGAGCGACCCCGGCGTTGATCTGGCGACGGCGACGATCCGCGCGGCGTGGGCGGGCGTGAACTACGACCGCACCTACACGCTGGCGAAGTCGAAGCAGGGCGTGACCGGCCCGAGGCTGCAACTGACCGTTGACGCGCAGGCGTTCACCTTCACCGATGGCGCGGCGGCACCGAGTTCGCAGACGATCACGCTTGAGGCGCTGCTGAATAACCTGAGCGGCACGGCCACTTGGTCAACCTCGCCTTCGGTGACGCTGGGCGGCTCGGGCAACACGCGCACGCTTTCGGTCGCCAATTTCGGCGCGAACCGGCAGGTGACGGTTACGGCCACGCTGGGCGGGATCACCGACAAGATCACGCTGGTGCGGGTGGATCGGGATGCCAGCGGCAGCAATGCGGTGGTCAACAGCGACTTCACACGCGGCAAGTTCGGGTGGCGCTGGCGGGGCGGCGCATTTGAAGCCGATTGGGGCGTGAACTTGCCGGGAACCCCTACCAATTGGTTCGGGCAGCGCAATGTGATGTGGGCGAACGTGCCAGGAACGCTCGCAGCGGGTGCTGTCGCTGATCTCGCGCCTAATGCCCTTTGGGGCGGGGCCAGCATTGCCAATGCCCCCTTATTTGCCATGCCTGTGGTGCAGGGGGACAGGCTTGCTGCGACTGTCCTTGCTGCACCGCACCGCTGCACGTTCCAGTTGTTCATGCTCTTTTTCGACGGGGCAGGCGCGTGGATAGCCTACGCACCGTCAGCATCGGGCGGGACTCCCGGTGGCGCGCAAAACGGTGATCCGGCTAACTTTGGCCTTTTGACTGTCGTGGACACCGCACCCGCCAATGCGCGGTGGGCCATCCCGATGATGCGGATGCTGGGGACAGGCGAGAGCGAGCCCTACATCTTCTTCACCGAGCCAATGCTGTCGAAAATTGCAGCAGGGCAGACGACCGCACCGCGCTATTCGTCGGGCCGCGCTGATAGCCTCGGCCAACCGAACAGCGACATCACTGTCGATGGAAGCGGCGTCATCAATGGCATCGGCACTGCCGGCATCCCGGTGAACAACAACCTGCTGCCACTTGGCAACGCTAACCGCGTGCCGTTCTCGCGGTTTGAAGGTGGGCGCGGGTGGAGCGGCTCTGGCGCTCCTATCGGCGGAAACCCTTTCCCGATTACATTCGACGGGCGGCAATTCATCGTTTCGCAGCCGACCTTTACGGCAAGCGGACAATTTCATTTCTTGTTTAATAATCCTCCTTTCCCCGTGGTTCCCGGTGAGCGACTTTCAATTTCAAGTTTGCTTCAGGCGTTTTCTATTAGCGGCCCGAACCCTATTAATTGGCTGCTTTTTGTCGATTATCGGGATGCAGCAAATAATCAAGTTGGTAGCACATCCATAGCGACGGCCTTGCTAGGGGTGAGTGAGGCGTCGGGCCGATTCTCTGGTTTTTCAACTGTGCCCGCCAGCGCACGCAGCGCCGTAATAGCAATAAGCGCGCAATCGGCAGGCGCGGGGCAGTTGCAGGTTGGCTTTCTTGAACCGATGGTCACTTCGGCGGCAACAGGCCAGACTACGCATCCGCCGTTCACTCCGGGCCCGAACGCCAGCGACGGGGCTGACCCGAACAACATCATCACCATCGACGGAAGCGGCGTCATCAACGGCATCGGGACTGCGAGTATCAGCGTCGATAACCGCCGCAGCGCGCTTCAGGGGCTGCTTTCTGCGCGGCCTGCCTCGGGCCAGTTCATCGGGCAGGAATACCACGCAACCGACACGCGCGAGATTTACCAATGGGACGGCTCCAACTGGCGGACATCGGCTGACATCACCGCCACCGCCCAGCGCAGCATTGAGCCGCAGTTCCCGAGCATCGAGATAAAGCAGGGCGAGGCGGGCCACACCGGCAACCGCACCGTGACGCATACAGCCAAGCGCGGCACCGCTACGCTGACGGGCGGCACATGGTCGCTGCCCTCGTCCAACCTTGGCGCAGGTTCGGCAAGCATCAGTTCCAGCACTGGCACGGTGACGCTTTCGGGCATCGTCCAGTCTGGTGCCTATGCAGTGCGTTACACGCACACCGATAGCCTCGCGACCGATCTGGCGGTGAATGTCACCTACGTCCCGACGCCGGCTAGCGGGGTGGTTTCCGCCAAGACTGGCAACACGACTTCCAGTTCTGGTGTCGGCAACACGGGTGCATGGACGAACGTTATCACCTTGACGCTGACAGGCTGCCCCACTGGTCGATTGTTCTTCAACAACATTGGCCTGTCAGGTGGAAACCGGATTGATGTTTCGTCTGGGACTGGAACTTGTGACCATCAGGCCCGCGTCCAGATTAATGGCACAACGGTGGATACGTCTGCCTCGCAGAACACGGTTTCAGGCGGTGTCATTCAGTTGGTGGACTACTCAGACCTGTTCGATGCAGTTCATAGCGTTTCGTCTGGGACGGTCACGGTGACTGTGGACTTACAGAGAACGTCGGGCACCGGCACCATCAGCACCATGTCCAACTCGCTTGATGTCACCGTCATCGCAACCTGAGGCGACAAGCATGACAAAAGAACAGGCAATTGCCGCCGTGGAGAACGGCGCGGCGGAGCGCATCTGCGCGCCCGGTGAATGGGTGGTCTGGCGCGAGAACGAAATTGTTATGAGCAAGGACTTGCCGGCATGAACGACCCCTTCCACGACCTGCCCGAAAACCTGAAAATGGCGGGGGATGTGCTGTCGATAGCTACCCTGCTCGGTTCGCTTGCCAGCATTCTTCCCGCAGTCGCGGCGATCCTGACCATCATTTGGACGACAATCCGCATCTACGAAACCGACACCGTTCAAGGGCTGTTTGGCAAGGAAAGGGACGACCTATGATTGACTGGCTCGACAAGCATTTGATCCCCGAGTGGCGCAAGGCGTGGCGGTTTTCGAGCGTGCAGCTTGCCGCGCTGATTGGCGCTGTGGTCACGGCGTTCGCGTCCAATCCGCAACTGCTGCTTGGCATCATCAACTTCATGCCGACTGATCCAACGCAGCGCGCGGTTGCTGCCGTGGCTGTGGGCGCGGTGGCGTTCTTCGGCCCGACCGTTCTGAGACTGTGGCAGCAGGGGAGCAAGCCCGATGGCACAGCAGCCTGACCCGGACGTTTCGCCCAAGAGCGCGCTTGTCGCACTGGTGGGGGCAACCGCTGCCGCTGCCTTGGCCGTGATGCTCCCGCATGACGAAAGCGGTCGCAAGGTGGAAGCGAGCGTCACCGATGACGGCGCGCTTGTCGTCAAGCACGTCAGCGGCCCGCAATATCTGCGCGCCTATGCCGACATCGTGGGCGTGTGGACGATCTGCGACGGCGACACGAAGAACGTCCGCCCTGGCATGGCGGAAACCGAAGCGGGCTGCACCCGGCGCCTCGAACAGCAGCTGGTCGCGCACGCCAAGCCCGTCCTCGCTTGCGTGCCGGCGCTGGCCCGACCGGAGCGCCAGAACCAGCTCGTCGCCTCGGTGAGCCTTGCTTACAATATCGGCACCACTGGCTTCTGCCGCTCGACCGCTGCCCGCCGGTTCAACGCGGGCGACTGGCGCGGCGGATGCGATGCGTTCTTGCGTTGGAATAAGGCGGGCGGGCGCGAAGTGCGCGGTCTGACCCTGCGCCGCCAGCGCGAGCGCGATCTGTGCTTGAAGGGGCTGTGACGATGCTCCCCAGCCCTGAGCAAGAGCGCAAGGCCATCGTGGCCTTCACCGCGTTCGCCGTGCTGTCGCTGCTTGGCGCGGGGGCGGCGCTGTTCGCCATCGCAACCGTGCTGGTGAAAGCCGCGCAATGGGTTTGGAGTTTCTGATGCTGCCGCCTCTCCCGCCGTGGCTCGCGCCGCGATACGCCCTGACCGGCATCAAGCTGGGGCTGTCGGCTCTGTTACTGCTTGTCGCCGTTGTCGGGTGCAGCACCCAGACCGTGCGGCTTGAAGGCTTTCGGATCCAGCTTCCGCTGATCGGCACCATCGGCCCGCAGGGATGGAAGCCCTACGCCAAGGAACTTGAAGGCGAGGTTCGCTCGATCCGCATTGACCTGGAGCTTTCCGAAGCCCGCCACATCGCCACGAAGCGCGCTTACGAGGACGCGCAGGCCGAAGCCGCTCACATGGAAGCCGAACGACTGGCCCGCGTTGTGGCCCGTCAAGAGGAGATCACCGATGAAGTCCGCCAAGATTACAGCCGCCGCATTGCTGACCTTCGCGCTCGCGCTGCCCGCTTGCAAGCCCAAGCCCGCGCCAGTGTTGGAGGTGCGTCCGGTGGTTTGCCAGTGCCCGAAACCGGCGACCCCGCCGCCCGAACTGATGCAGCGCCCGATTGTCGAGCACTTCCTGCCCCAGACCTGACCACTGAAATCCACTGCCGCGAGATCGCAGAACAGCAGGCGACCCAACTGGGCGCGCTGATCGAATGGGTCGAACGGCAGCTTCACACCCAGCCCTGATTATCACGAAAGGAATTACCTCATGGGAACTTTTGCTTCTGCCTCGCGCACCACTGGTGCCAACGCTGCCCGCGATGCGGCGCTCAATGCCATTACCGCCACCGTCAACAACGGAAGCCTGCGCATTTACTCGGGCACCGCACCGGCGAATGCTGACGGCGCGCTTTCGGGCAACACGCTGCTGGCGCAGTTGACCCTCGGCGCAACCGCGTTTGGCGCGGCGTCTTCGGGTGTTGCCACCGCCAACGCCATCTCGGCTGACACCAGCGCGGACGCGACCGGCACGCCGACCTTCTTCCGGCTGCTGGCATCAAACGGCACGACCGTTGTCTATCAGGGCACGGCGGGCGCATCGGGTCAGGAACTGAACCTGTCGAACCTGTCTGGCGGTCAGATCGTGGCGGGCGGCTCGGTTTCCGTCACCTCGCTCACCGTCACCCAGACCGCCTCTTACGCCTAATAGGAGGCCCAAGTGGCCGATAAGAGGAGCGACGTATGATCCTACTCAATTCTACATCCGACACGCTGCGGCTAGTCACAGCGCAGGCGGGCGATGTTCGCGTCCATTCGGCTTTTGCCGATCTCGCCAGCGGTGCGGTGACGGTGGGGCGGCTCAATACATCCATCTCGACCGCGACCACGACTGACATTGTGGCGAGCCCTGCCGCTTCGACCTCGCGTGCCGTGCAATTCGTCAACATCTGGAACGACAGCACGACGGACGCGAACAAGGTCACTATCCAGCACACGGATGGCACGACCACGGTTGACCTGTATGCGGTGTCGCTGCCCGCGCAGTCGGGGATTGTCTATGTTGAGGGCGAGGGCTGGACTGTAACCGGCAATTCGCGGCCCACGAATATCCAAATATTTGCCGCCAGTGGCACATGGAACAAGCCGACCAGCTTTACTCCTGCGGTGGTTATGGCTCGCGTCTGGGGTGCAGGCGGTGGCGGCGGTGGGGGATCGTCTCTGGCGACTGCGACCGTTACCAAAGGCGGCGGTGGCGGCGGTGGGGGCTGCTTTGTTGAGCGCATTTTCCGCGCCAGTGATCTTGGCGATACGGTAAGCGTGACCATTGGCGCAGGCGGTTCGGCAGGCACGGGCGCGACGGCGGGCGGGTCAGGCGGTGACGGCGGCGTTGGGGGCAACACGACATTCGGCGCGCTGCTGACCGGCTATGGTGGCGGCGGCGGGAGAGGCGGGCAAAACTCCGCGCTTGCAACTGGTGGTGGCGGCGGCGGGGGTGGTCACTCCGCAGGCACATCGGCGTCTGCTGCGATTGCCGGTACCGGCGGACAGCCAACATCGACAGGGCCGGGGTTCGACATTCAAGGAATCACCGGGACGATTGGCGCTGGTAGCTCCCACTACGCCCATTTGGGCGGCGGCGGTGGGGGAGGTTCGTCCGCAGCGGCAGCGGTGACGGCGGGCGGCGGGTCGCTGTTCGGTGGCGGTGGCGGCGGATCGGGCGGCGGAACGTCCGCAGTTCCTGCTGTGATTACCGGGTCTTCTGGCGGCGGCTTTAGTTCTGTGGCTGGCGGTGGCGGTGTAAGCGGCCTTTCTGGCCCAGCACCGCAGCCCGGTGATGCGGGCGGGCCGACTAACGGCAACACTGGCGGCGCGGGCGGCGGCGGTGGCGGATCGACTGTGCAGGCTTCTACAAGCGGCGCTGCGGGCGGCGCAGGCGGGCTTGGCGGTGGTGGTGGCGGCGGCGGTGGCCGTGGCAGCAATCCGGGCCTTGGCGGCGCGGGCGGCGTCGGCGGTGATGGCTACTGCATCGTGATTTCGTGGTGACGCGATGATCTATCTGGCATCCACCTCCGACAAATTGCAGGTCGTGACATCGAGCGCAAACCCGGTGCATGTTCATGCGACCTTCACGGACTTGTCTGGCACGACTGTAACGCCAGACCGCACAGACACCAGCATTGGGGCGGCAACCACGACGGACGTTGTGGCTAGTCCCGGTGCATCGACCACGCGCAAGATCAAGTTCCTGAGCGTGTTTAACGACCACGCCACGGCGGCGCAGAACATCGTTATCCGCCACACTGACGGCACGACTGTTGCCGATCTGTGGGCGGGGTCTGTGCCAGCGCAGACCGGCGTGACCTTTGACGAGAAATGCGGATGGCGAGTAGCTTCGCCGTTCCCCTCGGCTAACATCCAGACGTTTGACGCTCCCGGCGGGACTTGGACTAAACCCGCAGGCCCGCGCACCGGGCTGACCCTGATCCGGCTGTGGGGCGGAGGCGGTGGCGGCGGTGGCGGTGCCTCGCTCGCAACTGCCGCTGTCGCTAAGGGCGGCTCGGGCGGTGGCGGGGGCGCGTGCGTCAGCCAGCTTTATCTGACCGATGAACTGCCTGAACAATTTCGTGTGATTATCGGCGCTGGCGGCGGCGGTGGCCCTGGCGGGTTAGCTGGTCAAGCTGGCACGACTGGCGCTGATGGAAGATACTCGGCTGCCCGCGCATCGACCTATACGTTGCTGTTTGCTTATGGCGGGGCTGCGGGAACTGGCGGTCAGACCAGTGCTCTTGCTACTACGGGCGGCGGCGGCGCAGGTTTTCATGGCATCAATCAAGGGGCTGTGAACGCCTCGGCGGCTTCCGGGCAACCCACAAACGGCAGCAACTCATCGCCGTTTGGCCCAACATGGGAAGGCGGTTCTGGCGGGGGTGGATCGAGCAACAGCGCAACCGTGCCTGTGATGGTGGCGGGCGGCAATGCCCGGTTTGGCGGCGGCGGTGGCGGCTCGGGCGGTTGTCACAGTAACGTCCCGGCAAACATAGGCGCTACGGCGGGCGGCGGCACAGGCAACAGCGTTGGCGCTACGGCGGGCGGGCTTGGTGGCGCGGCAGGCACGAGCGGTGCATCGCCCACGGCAGGCCAAAACGGCGTTGACACTGACGGCATCGTAGGCGGCACAGGTGGGGGCGGGGGCGGCACAACTGTCACGGCATCCACGGCAGGCGCGGCGGGCGGCAATGGCGGCAAAGGTGGCGGCGGTGGTGGGGGCGGCGGTGTCGGCATGAACCCCGGCGTCGGTGGCAAAGGTGGCAACGGCGGCGCGGGCTTCGGGATTATCATATCATGGTGAGCGGGAAGAAATTCGCCTTGGTGCGTGTCGCGGATGGCTGGGTGTGGAACACCTGCCGTTGGGACGGCGTGACGTATTGGAACCATCTGCCTGATGGCATTGATGAGATCGAATGTCCTGAATATGTCGGGCCGGGATGGTTCTATGCTGGTGGCGAATGGCTAGCCCCGCCGCCACCAGAGCCTGAGCCCGATCCTCTGCTAGAGGAGTAAGCGATGGCCCGTTTTGGTGCGTTCGATGCAACCCTAGACCCGAAGGCTTGGTTTGGCGCCAAGGTTCTGCCGGAAGGTTGGTTCGCGGATGAATTGATCCCCACACCCGCGTCTGGCGCTGTTACTGTCCAGCACCTGATCGTCGCTGGCGGTGGGGCGGGTGGCCGGGGTGACTTCGGGCTTGCGTCCGGCGGTGGCGGGGCGGGTGGCTTACTCACCGGCACTTCATCCATCACGGCGACGGGTTCTTACACCGTCACGGTCGGCGCTGGCGGCGTTCCTGCAAGTTCGGGCTACACTGACCGTGGCGGCAACGGCGGCAACTCGTCGTTCAATAGCCTGATCGCTATTGGCGGTGGCGGCGGTAACGCACTGGATACGCCTGACGGCGCTTCGGGCGGTTCGGGCGGCGGCGGGGGGCGCACAACCGGCGTTGGCGGTTCCGGCACATCTGGGCAAGGCAACGCGGGCGGCGATCTTGGCACCGGAGATGAAAACTTCATCGCTGGTGGCGGGGGCGGCGCGGGGGCGGTTGGCGGCGACGGTATCGCGGGAACCATTGCGCCTATCGGCGGTGATGGCGGCGCGGGTGTTAGCTCATCAATCAGTGGTTCGGCTGTTACCTATGCAGGCGGGGGCGGCGCTGGGCGTTCTGGCCTAGGTGGCAGCGGCGGTGGCGGTGCTGGCGCGGACAACGCAACTGGTGGCGCTGGCACAGCCAACACGGGCGGGGGTGGCGGCGGCGCAAGACAAGGGTTTGGCGGCGCAGGCGGCTCTGGCGTAGTCATCCTCCGCTACGCCACGGCTGCTATGACCGCCACGGGCGGGACGGTCACGACCGTTGGCTCTGACACGGTTCACACGTTCAACAGCAGTGGCACGTTTACGGTTACGGCGATTGGCGGCGCGGGTGTAACTGGCACGGGTGCAGCGGTTGCGCCGAACCTGACGCTTGCCGCGCCTACCGCTGCGGGCGACGGCGCTTTCACGGTCGCGGGCATTACCGGCACCGCGGAAGCTGTCGCGCCGAACCTGACGCTTGATGCACCTGTTGCATCGGCTTCCGGTGCTTATGCGGTTGATGCTGTCACTGGCACGGGCGATGCTGTTGCGCCTGCCCTGACGCTTGATGCGCCTACCGCAGCGGGCGACGGTGCATATACGGTTGCCGGTGTCACTGGCACCGCCGAGGCTATCGCCCCTGCGATCACGCTTGATGCGCCTACCGCAGCGGCTTCCGGCGAGTATGTCGTATCCGGTGTCACCGGCACAGGTGCGGCGGTTGCGCCGAACCTGACGCTTGACGCGCCGACCGCATCAGCCTCGGGCACGTTTGGCGCTGCCGTTACCGGCACTGCCGAAGCCATCGCTCCGGCTCTGACGCTCGACGCTCCGGTGGCCTCGGCGGCGGGGGACTATTCCGTCGATCCCGTCACCGGCACAGGCGTGGCGGTTGCGCCGAACCTTACCCTCGACAATCCGGCGGCGGCAGCGTCTGGCGAGTTTGTCGTCTCAGGCGTTACAGGCACGGCCAGCGCAGTTGCGCCGAACCTCACGCTCGACGCGCCTGTTGCCAGCGCAAGTGGTGATTTTGTCGCAGCAGGCGTTACCGGCACCGCCGAGGCCACGGCCCCCGCGCTGACGCTATCCGCCACGGCTGACGGCGCGGCAGCACATATCGCGCCGGTCAGCGGCACGGCTGCTGCTGTCGCCCCAGCCCTGACACTCGACGCTCCGGTCGCATCCGCGTCTGGCGAGTTTGTCGTTTCTGGTGTCACTGGCACTGGTGCCGCTGTCGCCCCCGCGCTGTCTCTATCGCAGCCGGTTGCATCGGGCGACGGTTCCACTGCGGCCCAGCCTGTCGAGGGTTCCGGCGCGGCGGTCGCTCCTGCCCTAACGCTGGTCGCAACGGCAAGCGCGCTTGGCAGCTATAGCGATTTCGTTATTTTCGCTCCGAGCCTCACCTTCACTGTCGAGCCCGAGCAGACTGTCTTCACTGTCGAGTCCGAGCAGACCGTCTTCACTGTCGAGCCTGAGCAGACCGTTTTCATCGTCATACAAGAGGCCGCTTGATGAACTACACATTCACCGCACCACCGAAAGACCCGCAGGCCACTTTGCGCCACGGGATCAACTGGGCAGATTGGCTTCAAAACGGCGAAACGATCACCGCGCAATCAATGACCGCGCCCGCAGGCATCACGGTCGATCAGGTGGCACAGGCGACGGGCGCGGTTTCCTATCGCATCAGCGGCGGGGCTGCTGGCACGGATTATGTCGTGACCTGCCAGATCACGACCAACCAAGGCCGGATTGACGAGCGCAGCGTGCTTTACCGCGTGCGGCAGAGATAGCCCGCTCAATAACCTATCCCGTCAACAGCGCGAGTAAACCATGTGCCGACACCAGCCACAACTGATGCCATGATGCACGAAGCTATTGCCGCCTTAAAGCAGGAAAAATCACTAAGCGCGGCGGCGCGCAAACTGGGTCTGTCCCGATCCGCATTTCAAGACCGCATTTACAAAGCTCGTAATGCCGGGCTGATCGAGGCGGTGCCGCTTGAAGCCCCCGAGGTTCCGCAGGCCGCACCATTGCCCGACCCTGACCTGCCGATTGAGCAGCTTGTCACCTACAAGAAAAGCGCCTTCGAGCGCAAGCACGCGAACGTATTGGCGAAGCGCTGGCGGCGGTTCAAGGTGCCGACGCATGGCCCATATGCGCTGATGTTCGTGGGCGATCCGCACCTTGACGATGACGGCTGCAACCTTCCGCTTTGGGAGGATCACTGCGAGCTTATGGCTGGCACCGAGCATCTGTATGCGGTCAATATCGGCGACGTTACGAACGACTGGGTTGGTCGCCTGGCGAAGCTTTACGCCAACCAGGAGATGGGTGCACACAACGCCAAGAGGCTTGTGAAGCACTATCTCGCCGAAAGAGGTATCCCATGGTTCCTTTGGCTTCATGGGAACCACGACATGTGGGACGGCCCTGTAGGGCGAGACTTTTTTGAAGGCCATCGCCCGAATTACGTGACCATGGAAGATTGGCAGGCGAAGGTCACAATGGTTAGCCCCAACGGCAAAGAGATACGTCTCTGGGCTGCCCACAACTTCAAGGGCAACAGCATTTGGAACCCGATGCACGGCCCGCTTCGGGCGGCGCAGATGGAAGACTGGGCGCATCTGTATGTAGCTGGCCACCATCACAACTGCGGGCTGTTCCAGCACGAAAACGCGCACCGCGATTTTGTGGCCAATGGGATGCGTGTTCGTGGTTATAAATTTATCGATAGCTATGCCGATCTACACCAGTTTGGCTCGCATCAATACGGCGCGTCTGGGATCGCAATAATTGACCCTGATGCAGACAAATTAAACGCGGTCACCTGCTTCCTAGACCCGTTTGAGGGCGCTGACTTCCTCGCGTGGAAGCGCCGCAAAGCCGCAGCGTGACAACCGCCGACAAAATCCGCCACGTTGCCGATGTGGTCGAGCAATCAGCCATGGGTCGGCGCAAGGAGATAGCAATTGAGTTGCTTTGCCTTCACATAGTGCGAGCTTGCGGGTCAGGCGAGAATGCCGCCGAGGCGCGCTTGCTGCTGGAGTTGCTGGAGGGTTAGCCCGCGCTCTTGGGCAAGGTTCAGCACCCGCTCAATCTCGACGCTAGGCACTAAGACACGGCGGGTCATCTTGCTCTCCTTTCCAGACGCTCAAATAATCCGACCCAGCCGGTTCCCGTTCGGGTGCATCTTCTGGGGCTTGGGCGATTTTGTCGGGTTTAGTTCCCGTTCGGGTGCGCCATAACGTTCGCGCTATCTTGCTTAATGCGCAAGATATGGCGCGGGTCATGGCTTCGGAGCCGCCTGCGCCAACGCATCCTTGTGCGCTTGAAGCTCGTTCATCAGGTGGCGTTGATGTTCTTCAATCGCCTCATCCACAATCTCGCGCACATTGAGACGCGGTTCGTCACGACCGGCTGAAACAGCACGGCGACAAGCTCGCAACGCCTTACGCAACCGCTCGACCTCGGCCCGCAGCCCTTCGATCTCCCGCCGCTGTACACACGGCAGGCGCGGGCAGTCGTCGTGGCAAGTGTGGATGCCGTCGTAGGTCAACCGCTCCACTTTGGCTTGCAGGGCTTCGATAGCGTCGGCGGCTTCTTTGCCTGTCGTTTCGCCTAGCCAGCGACCAGAACGCAGCCGCTTCACCAGTTCCTCGGTCATGCCCGTTTCTCCCGTTCGCGCTCCTGGCGCAGTTTCCAAAACTCGGCATCCTCGCGGGACATCGGCTGAATAGGGCCGTGATACCAGCGCGAGGGCTTGGCCGTAGCGAAAATGTTCAGGGCGGTGCGGCTCATGGCTGTTCTCCCTTTGTGTCTGCGATTGCGGCGGCGCAGCGACGGCAAGTGAAGCCGCTTTCGATCACGTCTTTTAAGGCTGCTCCAGTGACGCTCCACCCGTAGGAATTGCGACCGCAAAGCGTCGTTACTGCCTTGCGCGCCCTGATATGGTTGGCGCTGTTTGGGTTGCCATATGGCACGACTATCTCAATTTCCTCCATCGGGGGCACTCCTTTGTCCGTCCTGATAGGTAAGAGCGGCAAGAGCGCGCCCATCACACTCAGCGTCTCCCTCAATCTTGGCGATGGCGGCGGTGAGGCGGGTGAACGCATCACCTGCAACTTTGCCACAGTCCGTCCGGCACTGTTCTTTGCTTCTGCGGCACGGAGCTTCTGCCCCACCGTGGCAGGCATACTCGCGCAAAGCCTCCCGCGCCTCCCGCATTGCTTCCAGCGCCTCGGCTGTCGCTGTGTGGCGGTGGCGGGCGAAGGCTTCTGCAAGTGTGTCCGTGCTGTGCCAACGCGCCCATGCGAATGCCGCAGCATCCCGATCCGCTTGCGTCACCTGCACCTGCTCTTGTTCGGTCATGTCATTCTCCCGTCTGATAGGCGCGGATGCGGCGGGCCATTTGCTTCGCGGCTGCATAAAGAGAATTGCACCATTCCGATGACTCGTGAGCCATCTCATCCAACTCTGCTTCACTCGGCCACCGTGGCTGGCACTCACCCATCGGCGGGGCTTTGGCGAAGGCTGCGATGAGGCCGCGGATGTTAGCCTTGTCAATTTCGTCTAACGGGTCGCACGTCAGGTCGAGCTCTCCGTCTCTCATGTAATACGCCTCAAGCGCCGGTCGCCATGCCTCGTAATCCGGCTCGGCGTCGATCTCAGCAAGTCGGGCCTGTCGCTCGGCAATCTCTGCCAGCAGGGTTTCGCGTTCGGTCATGC
>Ga0164292_10000723_pt1 | contig 26146 bp, 28 predicted proteins | sample GEODES117metaG_FD_111486 | JGI IMG/M metagenome (GOLD analysis project Ga0164292, IMG submission 111486) | Eutrophic lake water microbial communities from Lake Mendota, Wisconsin, USA - GEODES117 metaG | ecosystem: Environmental > Aquatic > Freshwater > Lake | place: USA: Lake Mendota...
ATTTGCGAATTGTCGAATTGTCGAATTAACGGATTATTTATAGTGCAAAACAACCTGATTATTTTTTTAATCAGGTTGTTTCACGTAAAGAATTCGTCAATTCGTCAATCCGCCAATTCGTCAATTGGATAATTTCGCGAAATGCTTGTGAAAATACGGGATGGTTTCAATGCCTTTGTAGAAATTGAACAGGTCGTATTTTTCGTTGGGTGAATGCAGGTTGTCACTGTCCAGTCCGAAGCCCATAAATACGATCTTGATCCCAAGTTCTTTTTCAAACAAGGAACAAATGGGAATAGATCCGCCGCCGCGCACGGGGATCGGGTCCTTGCCAAACGTATCTTTAATGGCTGCAGCAGCAGCTTTATATGCGTTTGAGTCGATCGGGGTCATATAGGGTTCGCCACCATGATGTTCCATCACTTTCACAGTCACCCCTTCAGGCGCTATTGATTTGAAATAATCGAGCAGCATGGCCGTTGTTTTCACCGACGATTGATTTGGCACGAGGCGGGCAGAGATCTTGGCTGTTGCTTTTGAGGGCAGTACAGTTTTTGATCCTTCGCCGGTATAACCGCCCCAGATGCCATTCAATTCAAGGGTTGGTCGGATACCTGTCCTTTCATTAGTGGTATATCCTTTCTCACCCCAGAGAGCGGATATGCCCAGGTCGATTTTGAATTCGTTTTCGCTGAATGGAGCAGCTGCAAGTTTTTTTCTTTCTTCGGTAGTAGAAGCTACTACATCATGATAAAATCCGGGTATGGTAATATGGTTATTTTCATCGTGGCAGGATGCGATCATTTTTGCCAGGATGGTGATTGGATTGGCAACGGCACCGCCATAGACCCCGCTATGCAGGTCGCGGTTCGGTCCGGTTACCTCCACTTCGATATAGCTTAGTCCTCGTACTCCGGTATCAATCGAAGGGTTTTCCATGCTGATCATGGCGGTATCGCTGATCAGGATCACGTCTGCTTTCAGTTGTTCTTTATTTGACGCAACGAATTTTCCCAGGTTGGGTGAGCCCACTTCTTCTTCACCTTCGAGGCAGAATTTGATATTGGTAGCAAGGGTATTGGTTTTAACCATCATCTCAAGTGCTTTCACGTGCATATAGAATTGCCCTTTATCGTCGCACGCACCGCGGGCGTAGATCTTACCGTCTTTGATCACAGGCTCAAAAGGGCCACTTTTCCAGAGTTCCAGGGGATCTGCGGGTTGAACGTCGTAGTGCCCGTAAACAAGTACGGTAGGCTTCTCGGGGTCTATGATCTTCTCGCCGTATACGATGGGGTGTCCGTCGGTAGGAATGATCTCTGCATGATCTGCGCCTGCATCGAGTAATCTTTGTTTTACTGCTTCGGCGCATTTAACCATATCGTTTCTGTTTTCTGTACGCGCGCTCACTGAAGGGATCTTTAGTAGTTCAAGCAGTTCTTCCAGGAAGCGTTCCTTATTCTTTTCGAGATAATCTTTCCAGACTTTCATAAGAGTTAATTGAGGGCACTAAGTTAACAGATTTACTCATTGGCGAATTTACTCATTGGCGAATTGGCGGATTAACGGATGAACGGATTATATGGAAAGACTTCATGAAAGAATCCGACAATCCGCCAATCCGCCAATCCGTCAATCCCTAAATAGGCTCAGCCTCTGCAGGAACCGTCTACACAAAAGGTAGTTGGACCAACAGAGGCTGATATAGCGTGCAATCGGGAGCAAATATATGGGGAACGCTGCGTCATCAGATGTTAAATAAGTGGAAAAATTATTCACAGTTTTTATTTAACGATTTAGCTAACGTTCGACATGGGAAACATTTTTTTTCGCATAATAACGAACAGTCCGAAAAAGATAATGTACAGCAGGGCCAGGGCGAGGAGCAGGAATTTAAGTGCAGCGAGAATAGCGGTGATGATGGACGTGAAGTCTGAGGAAAACAGATGCATAGACGTAAGCATCAACATGTTTTCTATAGCATCAAAGACGCCTGCGATCAGTGAGAAAAATGCAAGCAACACGCCCAATGAACTGGCCTTACCGTCAAGCCTGACCGAAATACTTCCGGCGAGCGTATAAAACAGCATTGAATAAAATGGGATGAAGAGAAAGTCGATCAGAATATTGTTGCTGGCTTTCTTGAGTAATCCGTCAGCTTTCCAACCCTCGACTACGGCGGCGGTTTTTTCTGCTGTATAAGCGAACTCTAGAGAAACGATGCCTTTGTTGGCGTAAGGTTGTATCAGGCCTTCGCCCTGCAGACGTAGCAGCAGGAATAGGAACAGGGTTGCCCCCAGAAGGAAAAGTTTTATTTTGATATTGATCATATCATATGGAAGCGTTGCTGAACATAATCCCAGTTCACCAGTTTCCACCAACTCTCAATATAATCTGCGCGCTTGTTTTGGTATTTCAAATAGTATGCATGCTCCCATACATCCAGTCCCAGCAGGGGGAAACCCTTCACATCAGAGACATCCATCAACGGGTTATCCTGGTTGGGTGTTGAGCCGATCTTCAGTTTTTTCATGCCATCTACATAAAGCCAGGCCCAGCCGCTGCCGAAGCGATTTTTGCCCGCATCTGTAAACTGTGTTTTCATGGCCTCGAAGGAGCCGAAATCACGGGTGATGGTCTCAGCGAGTTTTCCGGTGGGTGTTCCGCCCCCGTTGGCTTTCATGCACCTCCAGAAAAGCTCATGATTAAAGTGCCCGCCACCGTTGTTCCTCATTTTTGCGGAATATCTGGAGATTTCTGAAAGTAGTTTATTAAAGTTCATATTGGCCGGCACTCCTTCTGCTTTCACCGCATCTTTCAGATTCGTAGCATAAGCCGCAGCATGTTTTGAATAATGGATCTCCATCGTTTTTGCATCGATCAGGGGTTCCAATGCCGTATATGCGTAGGGAAGAGGAGTCTGATCAAAGGGCGAGCCATCGGTATTGAACGGGAAGTAGGGTGCTGCGCCGAACAACATACTTGTTTTGGTAACATCACTAATGAATTTTCTCCTTTCCATATTACGGTTTTTAGCCGTGTAAATGTAGGGATTATGCTTCAGCCTTGCTGACCATTTTTTTGAGCTTTCGGAAGAATCGGTAGTAAGCCTCTTGATTGAATAGTTGGGAATCGTGCATGGCTTTATAAGTAAGATAAAATCCAACAGGCAGCAGCACGAGCGAAGGCAGCCAGACGCCAACAAAGGGGACGAGGGCTTCGCTGCGGGCCAATTTTTCACCGAACATATTCAGCAGGTGATAGATCAGGAAAAAAACGACTGCAATGACCAGTGGCATTCCGAGTCCGCCTTTTCGAATGATAGAGCCTAAAGGAGCTCCTATCATGAAAAGCACCAGGCAGGCGAAGGGTAGCGAAAATTTTTTGTGCCATTCAATGTTATAAACGGTGCGCTGTTCATTCTTGAATCGGTATTCTTCGTGGATCAGTTCCATCGAGGATTTCAGCAGGTTCAGTTTTTCCACAAAGCGGCTATAGGAGGAGGAGAGTGCCGAGTCTGGGATGTATTGATAATAACTTTTCACGCTGTCGGGCATCACAATCTTTTCGTATTTCCAGCCACTGTCGATCAGTTTCCCGCTGCTCAGGTAGCCGCTCACCTCACGAGCATATCTGGCCGGGATATTCTTTTTGATCAAGGAGGTAATGGAGTCGGCACCCTTCTGAAGTTGCGCGATATTAAGCATATTGCCGCCCATTTTAAATGCCGTATCAGATGTTTTCGACAGGCCGAAGCCGCTAAGATCAAATACTTTCTTGTAGTCCTTGAACCGGATCCTGATATAGTCGGTTTCCTTGGTACTGTATCCTCCGCGTTCCTGGTATCGCCAACCATTCTGCAGGTGAAACTCCATGAATTTTTTATCGTCGCTGATGCTCATGTTTCCTTTTTCCGCAACAATGATATTGTCTTGCATGCGGAAATCATTTTCATAGATCACCACATCGTAGATACCGGTTCCATTTTGATCCTTCCTGCCAACTTTAATGGCGTAGTTGGTCAGTTTATCGTAAAAAATTCCTTCCCTGATATCGAAAGCAGGTTTTGCCACGCGGATATCCCAGAGTTGGGTTACAAATTTCAGGTTGGCAACGGGTACTACAAAGTTGGCCAGAGCGAAGGAGATGATGGCGATGAAAACGGTGGTGATGATGAGAGGTTGCATAAATCGCAACAACGGGATGCCGGAGGATCTGATGGCAACCAACTCAAAGGTTTCACCAAGGTTTCCAAAGGTCATGATAGAGGAGATCAGGACGGCCAGCGGCAGGGCAAGTACCATAAAGGTGATACTGCCATAGCCAGTGAGTTTCAGGATGGTGAGCATGTCCAGGCCTTTACCTACCAGGTCATCAATGTATTTCCAGAAGAACTGCATGATAAAAACGAATACGGTAATGAAAAAAGTGGCCACAAATGGGCCAATAAAAGCTTTAAGTATCAGTTTATCCAGTTTCTTGAACACGCAGAATAGGTAACTTTATTAAATGGATGTCGCGAAATTAACACTTTCAGAAGAGGAACTCAGGTTAGTGACGGACCCGGGCGTCATTTTAACAAAGAACGCCATCATTAGGAAGGTCTATGGGTTATTTGGGGAGTTGTCTGGAGTGATGAGTCAGGACCTGATCCTTCCGGCCGAGGTGAGCACTATATCGCCCAAGATTTCAAAAGGTGAATCTTACCAGGGCCTGCCTTATGTCATGTTGGACCATCCCCGGTATTTTACAGCGGAACACGTGCTGGCGATCAGGACTTTTTTCTGGTGGGGCAATTTTTTTAGTGTGACGCTGCATTTAAAGGGGAAGTATCATTCACTGTATAGCAGAACACTGGCCAGGCAATTTAATAGCCTCTCGGTTAAGCAGTATGCCATTGCGGTTTGTAAAAGCGAATGGCAACATCATACCGGTTCGGAAGATTACAGATCCCTTCAGGGTATGGATCAGGAAGCGTTCGACGCCATCATTCGCCATCATCCTTTTGTTAAACTATCGCGAAGCTTCCCCCTGGAGCAGTGGGACGATATGCCGGTCCTTCTACGGGGTGCGCAACAGGAGTTGGGGAGGATCGTGGGCCTGACCCTCAGTTGAAATCAGTTTCCGAGGCGGTGCAGTAAGTCGTTCACCTGAAAATCCCAAAGCCTTTTCTGATCGGGAATTTCTTTTTTTTCTGCAAAATCGCGGATCAGCAGGATGGTTTGGTTAGAGACTTCTGCTTTTTCTATACTAAATTCAAAATATTCATTCTTGGGTCCGTGGAGCCAGTGGAAGCGGATCGACTTATCGGCTTCGGTTGCCAATACCTGTGCTTTATCAGTAGTGCCATCCCAGGTGAAGCTGAATATTTGATCCCTTTCATCAACTTTATCTGCAAACCATTCCTGCAAGCCGGCAGGGGTGGACAGGAATTCATACAAAATAGAAGGGGAGCACCTTATAGAATATTCGAGTGTAAAGAGTAGTTTGCTCATCAGGTTCAATCAGTTAAGTTCGTTCTAGCGTTTCAGGTTGTTGCAATAATAGAAAATTAATATTAGCATCAAAATAATATTTTGACGGGCGGACGGTAGTTAAATAAACATGAAATTCAGAGGATTAGTTCGCAGCGCAGTGTATAACCTCCTGATTGTAAGGCGCTTAAGGGATATTTTTTTTGAAAACGTCTTTTATTATGCTTATATTGCAGTGTAGCAATATCCCACGATTAAATCCGTTTAAGGTAGGATCGTTAGTAGCAAAACATTAACAGACGGTTATCATCCTTAAAACAGGTCTATCTTATGAGTATGCGCCAACTTAAGATCTCTAAGTCGATCACTAACCGGGAATCCCAGAGTTTAGAAAAATACCTCCAGGAGATCGGAAAAGTTGAATTGATCACGCCTGAGGAAGAGGTTAAGCTTGCTATTAGAATCAAGCAGGGCGATATGAAGGCCCTGGATCGTTTAACCAAAGCCAATCTTCGTTTTGTGGTGTCTGTTGCCAAGCAGTACCAGAATCAGGGTTTATCACTGCCTGACCTGATTAATGAGGGAAACCTTGGCCTGATCAAGGCTGCCCAGCGTTTCGATGAAACGCGGGGATTTAAGTTTATATCATATGCCGTTTGGTGGATCCGCCAGAGTATCTTGCAAGCCCTCGCTGAGCAGTCCCGGATCGTACGCTTACCCTTGAATAAGGTAGGGCTGACCAACCGGATCAACAAAGCATACCAGCAACTGGAGCAGGAGTTTGAGCGTGAACCATCCGCGGAAGAACTGGCAGATTTGCTGGAACTGGATACGGAGGAGGTAGCGGCAACCCTGGGGATGTCTGCCCGCCATGTCAGTATGGATTCCCCGATATCGGAGGGGGAAGACAGTACTTTGGTGGATGTGATGATGAACCCGAACGCTGAGTCGGCTGATGAGGACATTGCCAACAGACAATCATTGAAACTGGAGATCGAACGGTCCCTCAACACCCTTACCGAAAGACAGCAGGAAGTAATCCGCTATTTCTTCGGGATAGGCATAGATCACCCCATGAGCCTCGAAGACATTGGGGACAGGTTCTCCCTGACCCGCGAAAGGGTACGCCAGATCAAAGACAAAGCCATTAACAGGTTAAAAAACGCCTCACGCAATAATTTGCTGAGAAGTTACCTCGGAGCATAGAATTGCTGAATTAGCGAATTGACGAATTGGCGAATTGCCTAAATTTGCAATCTGACTAAGTGAACGTTTCAGTTCACTTTTTTTTATTGCACGTGGTAAATGCGAGAACTATGTTTGAAAATTTAAGTGACAGGTTAGATTCGGCCTTTAAGCAGTTAAAAGGGGAAGGCAGGATCAATGAACTCAATATTGCCAATACGGTCAAGGATATCCGCAGGGCCCTGGTGGATGCTGACGTGAACTTCAAGATCGCCAAGGAATTCACCGACAGGGTGAAGGAAAAGGCGCTCGGAGAGAAGGTATTGACCGCGATCAGTCCCGGCCAGCTGATGGTAAAGATCGTCAAGGATGAGCTTGCGGAGTTGATGGGTGGAACTGAGAGCAGCTTCAACGCCACAGGAAACCCGGCAGTGATCCTGATCGCGGGGCTGCAGGGGAGCGGTAAAACAACTTTTTCCGGCAAGCTGGCCAACTACCTGAAGTCAAAGGGAAAATCCCCCCTGTTGGTAGCGGGCGACGTGTACAGGCCGGCGGCCATTGAGCAGTTGAAGGTACTTGGCGGACAGATCAACGTGGATGTGTACAGTGACCTGGAGAATAAGAACCCGGTGTCTATTGCGCAGGCGGCCATTAAGGAAGCAAAGTCAAGGAATAAGAATGTGGTCATCATAGATACGGCCGGCCGTTTGGCCGTTGATGAAGCGATGATGACCGAGGTGGAGAATATCAAGCAAGCGGTTCAACCCCAGGAGATCCTGTTTGTGGTGGATAGCATGACCGGACAGGATGCTGTGAATACGGCGAAGGCGTTTAACGAAAGGCTGGATTTCTCCGGTGTGGTGTTGACCAAGCTGGACGGTGACACGCGGGGGGGTGCTGCCCTTTCAATTAAGTACACGGTACAGAAGCCCATCAAGTTCGTGAGCAGTGGGGAGAAACTTGATACGCTGGATGTCTTTTATCCTGAGCGTATGGCGCAAAGGATCCTGGGGATGGGTGATATTACCACCCTCGTGGAGAAGGCGCAGGAGCAGTACGATGAGGAGCAGGCAAAGAAGTTGGAAAAGAAGATCAGGAAGAATCAGTTTGATTTTCAGGATTTTCTGGACCAATTACAACAAATTAAGAAGATGGGTAACCTGAAAGACCTGATGGGAATGATCCCGGGGGTTGGAAAGGCGATCAAAGACGTTGATATAAGCGACGATGCGTTCAAGGGCGTAGAAGCGATCATAAAGTCGATGACCCCCTATGAACGTTCCAATCCGGATACCATTGACGTGAGCCGGAAAAAGCGCATAGCAAAGGGGTCAGGCAAGGATATCAACGAAGTAAACCAGTTCATGAAGCAGTTTGAGCAGATGCGGCAAATGATGAAGATGATGAATAAAATGCCGATGGGAAGCCGTTTGGGCATGGGCCGGAACTGAACTTTATAAAATCCTTTGTATTTTTGTTTTGAAAAGTAGGCAGCGCAGGTTATCTTCGCAGCCTCGAAATTGAAATCACTATTTATTCACAACCCACAAAAAATTTCTATTTTTTATGGCTGTAAAAATCAGACTCCAAAGACACGGGAGTAAAAAAAGGCCTTTTTATTTCATCGTCGTAGCCGATGCCAGAGCTCCAAGAGACGGTAAGTTCATCCAGAAGATCGGAACTTACAACCCACTCACTGTTCCTGCTACTGTTCAGATTGACCGTCAAAAAGCACTGGAATGGCTGCACAACGGTGCACAGCCGACTGACACTGTTCGCAGGATCCTTTCTTACAAAGGGGTATTGTTCCTGAAGCATTTGCTCAGGGGTGTTACGCTGGGATTGTTTGATGAAGCTACTGCGATGCAGAAGTTTCAGGTATGGCACGAAGAGCATGAAGGTAAGATCAGGAAAAAGCAGGAAGATGCATCCCGTGATCGTCGTGGTTCACGCCGCGGGGCACCAGTTCATCGTCCTGAGCGCAGGCCTGAGTAAGTTTATTTTTAAAATGAGTATTAATAAAAACCCGGTTTATACTGGGTTTTTTATTTTTATGCAGGACTCAGTATGAAGAATTACATCAATATTGGAAAGCTGGTTGCAACACACGGTGTAAAGGGTGCAATGGTGCTACACCATAATTTGGGAAAGAAAACCGCACTGAAGGGGCTAAAGGTTTTTTTCATTGAAGAATTGCCGGGGTCTTTTCTTCCGTATTTTCCCGTTGACATGAAGGCTAAAAATGACACAGATATATTGTTGGAGATAGAGGGGGTTTTGACCAGGGAGAAAGCTTCAACACTGGTTCAAAAACATATTTGGTTGCCCGAAGAGGATTTCAAGAAATATGCGGCAGCATCGGCTCCTATTGCTTTGCTTGGTTATATGGTATATGATAGCTCGACTGCGCTGGGAGAGGTCTTGGAAGTGATCGAGCAACCCCATCAGGTGATGTGCAGGATCGCGTATAAGAAGCACGATGACATTCTTATTCCAATCAACGAGCAGAGTTTGGTAAAGATCGATAAGAAAGGAAAGAAGTTGTTCCTTGACCTGCCAGACGGGCTGATAGAGGCGCAGTTGTAGTCAATTGGCTCATTAGCTAATTAGCTCATTGGCTCATTGGCGGATTGGCGGATTGGCGGATTTGTGGATTGGCGGATTGACGGATTGACGGATTGACGGATCTCAGTCCATTCGCACATTCACCACATTCCCACATTCATTCACCACATTCCCACATTTATCACATTACCCACATTTCCTCAATGGTTGCGCATTTTGACCTTGACACGTTTTTTGTTTCCGTGGAATGCATCAATGATCCTACGCTGAAAGGCAAGCCGTTGATTGTGGGTGGCAGCAGGGAACGTGGAGTGGTTGCGGCCTGCAGTTATGAGGCAAGAAAATATGGTATCCATTCGGCCATGCCCATGAACAAGGCGATGAAGCTTTGTCCAACTGCCTTGGTGGTTAAAGGCAGCCGCGGTGAATACAGCAGGTTCTCGCGATGGGTTACCACCATCATCGCGGCGAAAGCGCCGCTGTTTGAGAAAGCATCTATCGACGAATTTTACATTGACCTGCATGGTATGGAGAAATACCATAAACCATATGAATGGACCATTGCGCTGAGGGAAGCGATCATTGCCGAAACGGGGTTGAATATTTCCTTTGGATTGGCATCGAACAAGATGGTAGCCAAGATCGCTACCGATGAAGCGAAGCCCAATGGGTACCTGATCATTCCGCCGGGAAATGAGGAAGCCTTTCTTGCACCGCTTAGGGTCAATAAGATCCCCGGGGTGGGTGAACAAACCTACAGGGTCTTATTGGATATGGGTATTGAGTATATCCGTGATATTGGAACCATACCTCCGGAAGTGCTGGAAAACAGACTGGGCAAGTATGGATTGGAGCTTCTTCAAAAGTCGAAGGGCATACATCACGGCGTGGTGCAACCTTACCATGAAGCAAAATCGGTTTCAACAGAGAATACATTTGAAGAAAATACCAGTGATATGGATTTCCTCATGGCTGAGCTGGTGCGAATGACGGAGAAGGTAGCTTTTGAACTGCGGGGCGATAATAAAACGGCGGGTGTGATAACGGTGAAGATCAGGTATCCGGATTTTGAAACGTTTTCCAGGCAAACCACGATCCCTTATACGTTTTATGACGATGAGCTGATTCCGGTTGCCAAAGAATTGTTTACGAGGTTGTATAAGCCCGGGCAGAAGGTGAGGCTGATGGGTGTGAAGCTGAGCGAGCTAACCAATGAGGCTGTTCAAACCAATCTTTTTTCAAGCAAGGAGAAAAAATCTGAGTTATACAAAGCGATCGATGCGCTGAAGAACAAATTTGGCAAGGGTTCAGTGCGAAAGGGTGGAGGGATGTAATTCCCCTCCACTGGTTAGGTCTTTCCCGCATGCTGTCAGTCCAGGTTCGGGTTACCCTGAAAACGGGGCCATTAATCGATTGAAGCCATTGTGATCAGGCGATAAGAAAGACGGCCCGAAGGCCGTAAATCGATTGAAGCCATTGTGATCAGGCGATAAGAAAGACGGCCCGAAGGCCGTAAATCTACATTAATCACGAGTTGAATTTTTTATCGATTGGGCTGGGGCGTATACCTCAGGTAAGGTTTCACGATGTTCAGTCCTTTCGGGAATTTTTTCATTGCGTCTTCGGTGCTTAAAGCCGGAACAACGATCACGTCTTCACCCTCTTTCCAGTCTGCAGGTGTTGCCACACTATAGCCGGATGTGAGTTGCAGTGAATCGATCACACGCAGTACTTCGATGAAGTTACGCCCTGTGGAAGCGGGGTAAGTGATGGTGAGTTTGACTTTTTTATCCGGACCAATAACAAACAGGGAGCGGACTGTAAAAGTCTCAGATGCATTGGGGTGGATCATATCGTACAGGGTGGAAACGTTTCTGTCCTCATCAGCAATGATCGGAAAGTTGACTTCGCAATGTTGTGTTTCATTGATGTCTTTCACCCATCCTACATGTTTGTCGAGCGGATCCACACTTACTGCCAATACTTTCACATTGCGTTTGCGGAATTCTTCCTGTAACAGAGCCGTTTTGCCCAGTTCCGTGGTGCACACGGGGGTGTAATCAGCCGGGTGTGAAAAAAGAATACCCCAGCTATCGCCCAGGTATTCGTGAAAGTCGATATCACCTGCGGTTGTTTTTGCCTTGAAATTCGGAGCTATATCTCCCAAACGTAATCCCATATCTTATGATTTAGAAAGCAAATATAGTAAAGTCTACCAAATTGGTAGGGAATTTAACACACCCTTTTTTGGTGGTCGGATATCATGATATCAATGGAACGGGGTAGTGGCTTTTAGGAGGCAGCTTATGGATGCACTGCTTTCGGGCATTCCCGCGTTACATTTCTCACATTTTTCCCATCGATCACATTCTCACATTCTTCCTGAGTTGTACGAGGGTTGCCTGCATATCCTTGAAGAGGTCGGTCCCGAGATGTAGTTTTTCACCATTAAGCCTGGTGATGTCGAGCGATGAAGCATGCAGTGCCAGCCTGTTCAGCATGGGTATTTCTTCTTCCTGGGCCTTGGACAGGTTGTATTTTCGTTTAATACGGGAGAGGAAAACGGGTTCGCCGTTCCCGTAAAGGGGATCGCAAACAAGCGGATTGCCTAGGTCTTGCATATGTACCCTGATCTGGTGGGTACGTCCTGTTTCTATTTCAAATTCTATCAGGCTATAGGGCCCCAATTGTTCCAGGGTCCGGTAATGGGTAACCGAAGGTTTTCCGCTACGGTGTACCACCATTTTACCTTTCACTACGGGGTGATTGGCAATGGGTTTGTCAAGGGTTCCTTCTGCGGGTGAAGGAGTACCCAAAACGAGTCCAAGGTATTTTTTTGAGATCTGTTTTTCTTCAAAGGCCATCGAGTAATAACGATGGGCCGTTTCATTTTTGGCAAATATGATGATGCCACTGGTATCGCGGTCGATGCGGTGAACCACGAAGATGCCGCCGTATTTAGCGATGAGCATTTGTTTCAGCGACGGGAGTTTGGCATCGAACCTGTCGGGGATCGATAACAAGCCTGATGGTTTGTTGAGTACAACCAGGTCGTCATCTTCGTAAATGATCTGCAGATGGGAAGCTTTCATCATTTTTTCTTCCTCAGTTTGGAGTCTGCCCCAAAGAATTTGAGGGCCCGTACTTCTTTCTCAGAAAGGTATCTCCATTTGCTGCGCTCCACGTTCTTTTTAGTGAGGCCGGCAAACATAACGCGGTCAAGGTTCCTCACGTCGTACCGCAGGTGTTCGAAGATCCTTCTGACGATCCTGTTTCTTCCGCTGTGGATTTCAATACCAATGATCGATTTATCGGTCGCATCGGCATAAGCAACCGCATCTGCTTTAATAAAACCATCGTCAAGGGTGATCCCCTTGATGATCTCTTCCATATCTTTTTTTGCAACGGGTCTGTCGAGTTTCACTTCGTATACTTTCCTGATCTCGTTGGAAGGATGGGAAAGCTTTTGGGCGAGTTCGCCATCGTTGGTGAGCAGGAGAACACCCGTGGTATTCCGGTCCAGCCTGCCTATAGGGAAAACCCTGTCTTTACTGGCGTTCTTGATCAGATCAAGCACTGTTTTTCTGCCTTCTGGATCGGAGAGTGTGGTCAGGTAGTCTTTGGGTTTATTTAGCAGGATATAGACCAGGTCAACCACTATGTTGATCTTTTTACCACCTACTTTGATCTCGTCCTTAACCGTCACTTTATGTCCGGGCTCAGTAACCAGTTTTCCGTTTACCGTCACCTGGCCGTCTTTCACCATTAGAGCTGCTTCGCGACGAGCACATACACCACAATGGGCAATGTATTTGTTTAGCGGCATTTCTTCGTTAGTCACCTTCTTCTTTACGGTGATGGGTTTTGGAACATCCGCTTCTATCTTCCTTTTCTTAGCTACTTCAATATCGGCGGCCCTTTGCTTCTTCCATTTTTTCTTTTCCTGGCGGAATTCTTCCTTAATGGCGCTGTTCTTCCGTGTGGGAGCGAACTTGTCGAAATTGTCTGTTCTTCTTTTCATACATATACTGTTTTACAACAGGAATGCGGCAAAGATAAGATATAATTGACGGATTGACGGATTGGCGAATTAGCGGATTAGAGAACTGGCAGGTTGTTAATTTTTAATTCGATAATTCGCCAATCCGTTAATCCGCTAATTCTTATTGGCCAGCTGCCCGCAGGCAGCGTCTATATCTTTGCCACGACTTCTTCTTAACCGCACATTCACCCTGTTTTTTTCCAGGTATTCCATGAAGGCGGTCACTTTCTCTTCGTCTGGTTTGGAGAATCTTGCCGCATCGATGGGATTATACTCAATGATGTTGATCAGATCAGCAGGTACTTGTCGATAGATCTTGATCAGATTATCCGCATCTTCCAGGGAATCATTAAAATCTTTGAACAGTATGTATTCGAAGGTGATCTCATTTCTGGTTTTCTTGTAAAAATAATTCAATGCATCAATCAGTGATTTCAGGTTATTCGACTCATTGATCCCCATGATCTCATTCCTTTTGGCATCGGTAGCGGCGTGTAACGACAAAGCCAGTTTAAAGTGGACGTCGTCATCCCCCAGCTGACGGATCATTTTTGCAACGCCAGCAGTAGATACCGTGATTCGGCGGGGGCTCATAGCCAGACCGTCCGGAGCACAAATGCGTTCAATGGCGCGAAGCACATTCTTATAGTTCAGCAGGGGCTCACCCATGCCCATAAAAACGATGTTGCTCAGTTTTTTTCCGGTGGCGGCTTCAGACTGCTTGTTCAATAGCGCAACTTCATCCACGATCTCATCGAAATCAAGGTTCCTTTTTTTCTCCATATAGCCTGTAGCACAAAACTTACAGCTTAAACTGCATCCAAGTTGAGAAGAAACACAGGCTGTCATCCTGTGTTCAGTGGGTATTAACACGCCTTCGGTCATATGACCCTCATGGGTACGGAAACGCGTTTTAATGGTGCCATCTTCGCTGGTTTGAACCGTATCGATACCCAGCGAGGGTAACGTGAACTCCTCTTTCAGCTTATCCCGAAGGGCTTTGGACAGGTTGGTCATATCATTGAAAGATGCGGCATTTTTTTGCCATAACCATTCCCAGACCTGCTTTACACGGAATGCAGGTTCACCCATATTCCTGAACAATTCGGTGATCTGCTCAATATCAAGGTGGCGGATGTTCTGTTTGTTCATGATGCAAAATTAATCAATTCACCCTCGAGCCAATTAGCTAATTATCTTTGGCAAATGAAAGAAGCTTACATCATTGACGCGGTAAGATCACCCATTGGAAGATATGGCGGGGCATTATCGGGCATTAGGCCGGATGACCTGCTCGCCCAGGTGATCAGGGGATTAATGGACAGGAATGCTTCAGCGGATATGCATAGTATTGAAGATGTGATCGCCGGGGACGCCAATCAGGCGGGGGAAGACAATCGCAATGTAGCCCGGATGGCCGCATTGCTCGCAGGATTCCCGGTATCGGTAGCGGGATCCACTGTAAACAGGCTATGCGGCAGTGGGCTGCAGGCTATTATGGATGCAGGGCGCGCGATCATGTGCGGGGAGGGGGGCCTGTATATTGCCTGTGGGGTGGAAAGCATGTCGAGGGCTCCCTTTGTGTTCTCGAAATCAGAGGATAAATTTTCGCGCAAGGCAGAGATGTACGACACCACCATCGGGTGGCGGTTCACCAACCCTGCCCTGAGCGCCTTATATCATCCATATTCTATGGGTGAAACGGCGGAGAACGTGGCCCGGAAATGGCAGATCAGCAGGGAATCGCAGGATGCTTTTGCGCTTCGTTCCCAGGAGCGCTATTTTTCTGCAAATGAAGCTGGCAGGTTTACCGGTGAGATGATACCCGTTACTGCGGGGCAGGCCGTGGTAACCATCGATGAACACCCCAGGAAAACATCCCTCGAAAAACTCTCCCAGTTGAGGCCTGCTTTCGCTAAGGAAGGCAGTGTTACCGCTGGTAATTCATCGGGATTAAACGATGGTGCAGCAGCCATCCTGCTTGCGGGCGCAGAGGCTGTAGAGAGGTTTGGACTAAAGCCCATGGCCCGGATCGTGTCCATGGCCGTGGCTGGAGTGGATCCTGCCTTTATGGGAATGGGCCCGGTACCGGCTACCCAAAAAGCATTGCAACGCGCAGGTTTGTCGTTAGCTGATATCGGTCTTATTGAGCTTAACGAGGCATTTGCATCACAATCACTGGCATGTATAGCCGAAATGGGAATTGATGCTGATCATGTAAATGTGAATGGCGGATCGATTGCGCTTGGACATCCATTAGGTTGTTCCGGCGTTCGTATTTCAACCACGCTGCTGCATGAGATGAACAGGCGAAAAGAGAGGTATGGCCTCGCTACCATGTGTGTTGGTGTGGGGCAGGGGGCGGCCATTATTTACGAGGGGTTGTAAACGGAAGTCAGGCTAAATAACTAACGAGGTCCGGCAGGGCCAGTTTTTCCTGGACCCCGGTTTCCAGATTCTTCACCAGTGCGGTATTGCTGCTGATTTCATCGGCGCCCATGAAAATGGCATAGGCTATATTTTTTTTCTCCGCATATTTGAATTGCTTGTCGAATTTTGCTTGCTCGTGATAGAGCTCGGCGGAGATGCCGTTAGCCCTGAGTTGCTGCATAGTGTGAAATGCGGCGATGCATTCTTCTTCACCCATATAAAAGAACAGTGCCCGGGTTCCCTTTTTCAGTTGCTCGGGCATGAGCTTGAGTTCCTCCATCACATCGTAGATCCGATCTACGCCGAAGGAGATGCCAACACCGGGAATTCCTTTCACACCAAATGTGCCGGTAAGATCGTCGTAACGACCGCCCCCACCGATGCTGCCCATTTGAACGTCGAGTGCCTTCACTTCGAAGATGGTACCCGTGTAATAGTTCAGCCCGCGCGCCAGCGTGAAATCTATTTCAACGGTGTCTGGAAAGAACGACAGAAGAAACCTCATTTCTTCCAGGCCCTTTTTCCCTTCATCGTTTTGACCCAGCAAACGTTCAGCCTGTTCAATCTTTTCCGCGTTGTTGCCGCTGATCTGTAAATATTCTTCTATGGTGCTAATCTGCTCGTTGTTTAATCCTTTTGCTGAAAGTTCAGCATTTACTTTTTCCATACCGATCTTATCCAGCTTATCGATCGCTACGGTGATATCAGTCATGAGTGCAGGACCGCCGCAGAGGCTTGCAAGTGCGGCCAGTATTTTCCTGTTGTTTACTTTGATACTAACGTTCACGCCTAATCGAGAAAAAACCATTTTGTACATCGAAGCCAGTTCAACTTCATTCATGAGTGAAGTGCTTCCCACAACGTCTGCATCGCACTGATAAAATTCGCGGTACCGGCCGCGTTGCGGTCTGTCTGCCCGCCATACTGGCTGGATCTGGTATCTTTTGAAAGGGAAATTGAGTTTACCGTGATTCATGGCTACATATCGGGCAAACGGGATCGTGAGGTCGTATCGAAGCGCTCTCTCGGCAATGCCGTTGTTATTCTTACCTGCCAGGATATCTTCAAAATTCGTCCGGGCCAGAGCATGTTTCTCCGGGTGGTCGAGACCGTTATTGAGGACTTTGAAGATCAGTTTGTCCCCTTCATTCCCATATTTACCCATGAGGGTATCGAGATTTTCCATGGCCGGCGTTTCGAGAGGCTCATATCCATAGGTCTCAAATATTTCCCGGATGGTAGAAAAAATAAAATTCCTTTTTCTGACTACCTCTGCTGAAAAATCTCGTGTGCCTTGGGGGATGGATATCTGGGCCATAATTAATGTAAAAAGAAAGCAAGTTAATGATGATGTTTCATTCTTTAATCCAAACCTGCGGTAGGGTGCAGGGATGATCGTTCTTTGACGATGCCGTCGCAGGCCAGGCTGATCATTCTGTACACTTCGTGATAGCCATCTTCCCCGCCATACCAGGGATCGGGCACATTGAGGTTTTGACCAGGGTATAGGACATTCATGAGTAGGTCCGTTTTTGCTGGGTTGTAGGTACTGCCGGCGATTTTCTTCATGTCGCGCAGCACATCAACGGCCAGGGCATAGATCATGTCGTATTCCTGGAAATCCCCGCTTTTGAAGTGTCGGGAACGCTGGCAGCTGATATCGATTCCGTTCAATTTGGCTACTTTTTGTGAGAGGTGATGGGGAGGTTCCCCGATGTGACAGCCGTTGGTGCCTGCGCTGTGTACCACCCAATGTAAACCTGCAGCCCTTGCTTTCACCTGTAAGATACCTTCCGCCAGCGGACTCCGGCAGATATTGCCCAGGCAGACCATTAGGATTTTCATGTTGCGAAGATAAGTTTTGGGGTGGAGAAGCATGGGCGGTCGTTTTTAAAGACCATCCCCCTGCCGTTTTTTCTATGTTATTACGGAACAGAAAAGATGATTTGCCTTTTGTATTTTTTCATATCTTGCCCATCCTCATTTTATTCAGAAAGGCTATGAGTTTAGAGCAAAAAGAAAGTCGGAATCAGGCGAGTATCAGGTCCGTTTATGACCTTACGATGGGATTGTTATGGACGGGTGCAGGTGTTTTTTTTATTTTGCACCAGTATCTGGGATTGGACTTTGATTTCGATCCCCTGGTGGCAGGGATTTTTGGAGTAGCCTGCATCGGCTATGGAGGTTTCAGGGTTTGGCGGGGTTACAAATCTAAAAAAGGGCAGTAAAGGAATGAATAGTGTGTTCGTTATATCAAGGTTTTTGATCCTCATATTGCTGCTCTCGGGATGTTCCGGGAACAACAAAGAGCAGCAGGCTGATGAGTCACTCTCATCCGGCACGATCCATATCAGCGTTGATGAAACATTCAAGCCTGTCATAGACTCGCAGATCAGTGTTTTCATCGCTTCTTATCCTAATGCGAAAATCATAACTCATTACAAACCAGAGGCTGAGTGTTTAAAAGACCTGAAGAACGATAGCATCAGAATGGTGATCGTTACCCGCGGGCTGAGTGAAGAAGAAGTTAATTTGTTCAGGGATACGCTTGGTTATGCACCCAGATTCGGCAAAATCGCATCTGATGCTATAGCTGTGGTTGTTAACAACAGCGCCAAGGATTCGATGTTCGCAGTATCTGATATCCGGGGGATGTTGAATGGGACAAGCGGGTATCATTATAAATTGGTCATGGATGGTAATAAGGCCACTAGTACGGTGAGATTCATGATCGATTCGGTGCTGAAGGACGGCCAGCTGGCCGCAAATGTTCAGGCTGCCGCCACCAGCGAAGGTGTAATCGATTATGTCTCAAGAAATGCCGATGCCATAGGATTTGTGGGTGTAAGTTGGATAGGTAACAAAGAGGACTCATTGCAGTTGAGTTTTTTGGATAAGGTAAGGATCGCTAATATCCAGTGCAGGGGCTGTGAGAATGAGGTTTATGTGAAGCCCTACCAGGCAAATATTGTGTTGAAAAGATATCCTTTGGTGAGGGGTTTGTATTATATACTGAAAGAGAATTATGCGGGATTGGGAAGTGGATTTTCGAACTTTCTTACAGGGGAGAGGGGGCAGTTGATCTTTAAAAGGGCTTATTTGGCTCCGTCAAGGATGGCACTGCAAGTGCGGAAAGTGGATATGGAAGAAACGTCTTTTTGAATCATATTATTTAAGCGTTAATATTTAATCAAATAAAAATCGGTTCATGACAAAAATCAAAATCGGCATTGTTTCAGTTTTCGTACTGATGACCAGCCTGGTTTTTGCCCAAACGGTGCAGGAAGGCAAAAAATTCTTAAACTACCAGCGCTACAACAGTGCTGTGGAAACCCTGGAGAAAGTGGCCGCTGCTTCTCCGGCTAATGCCGAGGCCCAGTATTGGCTGGGGCAGGCTTATATTGAATCGAAACAACCTGAGAAAGCCCGGGAGGTCTACAGGAAGGCGCTGGAAGCGAACGGCAGCAACCCATTGCTCCTGACAGGCATGGGCCATGTTGAACTTTTGGAGGGTAAGAAAAACGAAGCCCGCCAGCGTTTTGAAACAGCGGTCAGCCTCACTAAAGGCAAGGATATTCCCGTATTGAATGCCATCGGTAAGGCTAACGCCGATAAGAACGGGGATCCTGATTACGGCATTGAAAAATTGACCCTTGCTACTACGATCAAAGGATTCAAAGAGCCGGAGGTATATATAAACATGGGTGACGCCTATCGCAAAAAGAATGATGGTGGCGGCGCGGTCAAATCTTATCAGAATGCGATCGGTATTGATCCCAGGAATGCCGTTGCACACCATAAGATCGGCAAGGTCTACGTGACCCAGGGTAAGGACCAGGAAGCTACCTTTACCAAGCATTTCCATGATGCGATCAATGCGGATGTGAATTTTGCGCCTGCATACTACGACCTCTACGTATACAATTTCTTCAGGGACGTGTATAAATCAAAAGACTATTTCAATAAATATAAGCCCCTGACAGATAAGGGTCCGGCCCTTGATTATGAAGAAGCCAGCCTTTCTTTCGCTGCCGGGGACTATAAGGATGCGATCACAAAGGCCGATGCCCTCCTGGCCCAATACGGTGAAAAAGCTGATCCCCGTCTGTACAGGCTTAAGGCCTATAGCGAAGGCAAACTGGGCGATACGACCGCCGCCATCAAGGATATTGAGACCTTCTTCAGTAAGGCCAGCGAGGATATGATTGTGCCAGACAACTGGCTCGTGGCGGCCGAGTTGGCTGCCAAGTATCCTGAAAGGCAGGTAGCTTTTGACATGTATGTGCGCCGGGCTATTGAGTCCGATACAACAACCAAGGGAAAAGTGGCGATCGCCAAGAAAGCAGTGGACATCTTTAAAAAGTCCAAGAATCAGCCAAAGGTCGCAGAATGGACCCTGAATGTGGTTAGCCTGGGGCAACCAAACCCCGGCAAAGTGGATATCTATAACGCAGGTTTTGAGAGCTTTAAAAACGGTGATTACATGAGGGCAGACAGCCTGTTCGATGTATACAAAGCCAAATATCCTGATGAAGTGTATGGTCATTACTGGAGTTTCAGGGCACTTTCTGTGGTGGATTCCACTATGGAGCAGGGCCTGGCCATTCCCGATGCTACCAAATTTATCGAGATCGCTGAGCAGGATAAGGTAAAAAACAAGTCGACCCTGATTACCGCCTACGGTTATTTGGCTGGCTACCACGCGAATGTGAAGAAGGATTTCGCTACCGCGATCAGCTACCTGGATAAGATCATTGAAGTTGATCCGGCCAACGCCGACGCGATAAAAAACAGGGATATCTTACAAAAAGCACTGAGTAAGGGCGGCGGGAAAGCAGCCGGGGGGAAATAGATATACCAGCAAGAGATGGAAGCCGGGCTTGCCCGGCTTTTTTATGCCCAATGGTTTTAAATTCAATAAATAAACCGGTAATTACTCCTTACTGCCTTAAATTTGCGGCATTCATAATACATCTCTCACATGAATCAACTGTATTTACTGCAAATCCCTGCTTCAAATGCTGTAAATAATGCAAATAATTATTTCCCCATTGGTATTCAGCTGATTTTTGCCATTGCTTTTGTTGTGGGCATGATGCTGCTTACACACTGGCTTGGCCCAAAACGCCTTACGGCAGACAAATTGCAGACTTTTGAAAGCGGCATCGAGCAACAGGGTAACGCCAGGCAACCGATGGCGATCAAGTATTTCCTCGTTGCCATCCTGTTTGTGCTGTTTGATGTAGAGGTGATTTTCTTCTATCCTTATGCCGTTAATTTTCGGGCATTGGGCTGGGATGGCTTTTTAGCTGTAGTGATGTTTGTGTCGCTGTTCCTTGCAGGCTTTGTTTACATCATCAAGAAAGGGGCGCTGACCTGGGAAGATTAACGTAACCATTTAGCAACCGACTGCGTTATAATGATATCTAAAGAATGTAATTCAAAAAACTATGGCACGTCCGGTTAGATTTAATATAAAACAGAAAGACACCAGTGACTGGGGGATCAATGTCGCTGAAGCACCTCAGGGTTATTCAGGCGAGGGATTCTTTACTACGTCACTGGACAAAGTAGTGGGTCTGGCGCGTAAGAACTCGATCTGGCCTCTGCCATTTGCCACTTCCTGCTGCGGTATCGAGTTCATGGCAACGATGGGCTCTCATTATGACCTGGCCCGTTTCGGTTCAGAGAGGGTGGGCTTTTCTCCACGGCAGTGCGATCTGCTTATGGTGATGGGTACCATTGCGAAAAAAATGGCCCCGGTGGTCAAACAGGTTTACCTGCAAATGGCTGAGCCAAGATGGGTACTTGCTGTTGGGGCATGTGCATCCAGCGGCGGTATTTTTGACACCTATTCCGTGTTGCAGGGTATAGATCAGGTGGTACCGGTTGACGTATATGTTCCGGGGTGCCCTCCACGGCCTGAAGCAATCATTGATGGTGTGATGAAGATCCAGGAGCTGGTACATAACGAAAGCCTGAGGCGAAGGAACGGTGAAAAATATAAACTGTTGCTGGAGAGTTACGGCATCCAGTAAACAGATCGTATATCCCTTATGATATGAGTTTGACGAATGAAATAATTAAGACCGGGCTACTTGAAAAATTTGGCGACCTGCTGACCGAATGGGGTGAACCCTACGGAATGCTGTCGTTCACCGCTCCAGGAGACCAGAATCTCAAAGTAATGAATTTCCTTTCAGAAGAATTCAGGTTTGATTTCCTTACCGATCTGACTGCGGTTCATTACCCCAACAGAAAAGGGGAGGAACTGGCAGTGGTATACCATCTGCATAATCTGGTAGATAATATCAGGGTTCGATTCAGGATCTATGTACCGGTAGAAAAGCCGGATGTGTATACGGCAACAGGTGTATTTGCCAGCGCAAATTGGATGGAGCGTGAGACCTTTGATTTCTATGGTGTGAATTTCGTTGGACATCCCGATCTGAAAAGGATCCTCAATGTTGACGAAATGGATTATTTCCCGCTTCGTAAGGAGTTTCCGCTGGAAGACCAGACCAGGATCGATAAGGACGACGATATGTTTGGACGATAATTTTTAATTTTCAGATCTTATATAAATGACTGATCACAATAACATAAGACTCCCGGAAGGTTCCATTGAAAAGGAAACGACCACACTGAACCTTGGGCCAACGCATCCGGCTACCCATGGAGTTTTCCAGAACATTCTGGAGCTTGATGGAGAACGTGTGATTAGAACTGAATCAACAGTGGGCTACATACACAGGGCGTTTGAAAAGATCGCGGAGCGCCGTCCATATTACCAGATCACTACCTTGACGGACAGGCTGAATTACTGCTCATCGCCGATCAACAACATGGGCTGGCACCTCACCTGTGAGAAATTACTGCATGTTAAAACGCCCAAAAGAGTAGATTATCTGCGTGTGATCATTATGGAACTTTCCCGCATTTCAGATCACCTGATATGCAACTCCATTGTGGGCGTTGACACTGGCGCGTATACCGGCTTCCTTTATGTAATGCAGTACCGGGAGATGATCTATGAGATCTATGAAGAAGTTTGCGGATCCCGGTTGACTACCAACATGGGCAGGATCGGAGGTTTTGAAAGAAATTTTACCAACGTTGCGTTTCAAAAGCTTGAGAAATTTTTGATAGAGTATCCCAAGGTGCTGAGGGAGTTTGAGAACCTTTTCACACGCAACAGGATCTTTATCGAGCGTACCCAGGGGGTAGGTGGTATTTCGGCGGAGCGTGCGCTAAGCTACGGCTTCACAGGTCCGAACCTCAGGGCTACAGGGGTCGACTATGATGTACGGGTGCACAGTCCTTACTCTTCGTATGAAGATCTGGATTTCATTATACCGGTAGGGACCACAGGTGATAACTACGACAGGTACCAGGTGCGTAACGCGGAAATGTGGGAGTCTCTGAAGATCATCGAGCAGGCATACAGAAAAGTGCAGGAGTTCAAAGGCGCGGAGGCGGAAGTGTTCCATGCTGATGTACCTGCTTACTATCTTCCTGAAAAAGAAGATGTATATACAAAAATGGAAGCGCTCATCTATCACTTTAAGATCGTGATGGGTGAAACTGATATTCCTGCCGGGGAAGTGTATAACAGTGTGGAGGGAGGCAATGGCGAATTAGGATTCTACCTGATCAGTGACGGGGGCAGGTCGCCCTACCGGCTGCATTTCAGGAGGCCCTGCTTTGTGTATTACCAGGCTTATCCGGAACTGATTCATGGGAGTATGTTGAGTGATGCGATAGTTACGTTGAGCAGTCTTAATTTGATCGCGGGGGAAATGGACGCGTGAGCCATTTTGGATTTGTCAAAATGGAATGTGGGGAATGTGATGAATGATTGGAACACGAACAAGAACGGGAACAAGAATAAGAACGTGAACAGATGGAAAAGATAAAGTTTTCAGAAACATCATTAAAAGAAGCGGAGCGGTTGATCGCCAGGTATCCGGTGGGGAAGGAGAAAAGTGCGTTGATACCTCTGCTTAACCTCGCCCAGGAAGATTTTGGCGGCTGGCTGAGCCCGGAAGCGATGGACTATGTTGCCGGCATGTTGAAAATAGAGCCTATTGAAGTGTATGAAGTAGCTACTTTTTATAGTATGTATAATCTTAAACCGGTGGGCAGATACGTGTTTGAAGTTTGCCAAACGGGTCCATGTATGCTGAGGGGTAGCGACAACATCATTGATTATATTAAAAATCGCCTATCCATCGGCGTTGGTGAAACCACCAAAGATGGGATGTTCACGCTGAAGGTTGTTGAATGCCTGGGTGCCTGCGGTTATGCGCCGATGATGCAGCTGGGTAAGTACTACCGCGAGCATCTGACAGCAGAGAAGGTAGACAGTATCATTGAGGAATGCAGGGCCCTCGCGGCGAAGAACAATTGATATGAATAAACTCCTGATCATAGCGGCCAGTTTTTTTGTTTTGTCGTGCAGCAGTGGCAGGGATGAGCGTGCCCCCAATCGCAGCGAGGCTCAGCATGATGGGCATGTTTTGGATAGCGGTTCTTTGCCTATTGTTGACACTGCCAAAGCTGACAACACGCGCAACGATGCGGAAACGAAAATCACCGTTGATCAATATGCAGGTGAGCTTCCCTGCGCAGATTGTGAGGCCATTGAAACGGAGCTCAGCTTGACAACAGATAAAAAATACATGCTTCATACAATATACAGGGGGCGTAAGGCAAAGGGTGCGGGATCTAACGAGTTCAGTGAGGAAGGCATATGGATGTTGCACGGTATGGACACCATTCATCTGCAGGGGCGTAAGGATGCGCCATCTGTGTATATCCGAACAGACAGTTCTCTGATCCAGCTGGATATGAAAGGCCAGCGTATAACAGGAAAGTTGGCCAACAGGTATGAACTGAAAAAAATTAGGAATTAAAGCTATGGGTCGTAAACTATTGCTGGAAAAAGCACATGTAGAAGGCATCAGATATTTTGATGTGTACCGTCGTGAAGGCGGATACCGGGCCGTTGAGAAAGCCCTCAATTCCATGTCGCCCGACCAGGTCACTGAGGAAGTAAAGAAAAGTGGGCTTAGAGGCCGCGGTGGCGCTGGTTTCCCCGCAGGTATGAAATGGAGTTTCCTGGCTAAACCGGAAGGCGTTCCCCGTCACCTGGTGTGTAATGCGGATGAGTCTGAGCCAGGCACATTCAAGGACAGGTACCTGATGGAATTTATTCCGCATCTGTTGATCGAAGGATTGGTGGTAGCATCTTATGCATTGGGAAGTAACGACACCTACATATATATCCGTGGCGAGTACGCATGGATCGTGGATATTTTAGAAGAGGCGATCAACGAGGCGAAGGCAAATAACTTCCTGGGTAAGAATATTCTTGGGAAAGGCTTCGACTGTAACATACACGTTCAGCGGGGCGCCGGCGCGTATATATGCGGTGAGGAAACGGCACTGCTCGAATCACTGGAAGGTAAGCGTGGGAATCCGAGGATCAAGCCGCCTTTCCCAGCAGTGAAGGGATTGTGGGACAGGCCAACGGTGGTTAACAACGTTGAAACATTGGCTGCAGTTGTTCCCATTATCAACAACGGCGGTGAAGATTATGCATCTATCGGAATTGGGAAGTCGACCGGGACCAAACTGATCTCTGCCTGTGGTAATATCAGCAAGCCCGGCGTGTATGAGATAGACATGACGATCACTGTAGAGGAGTTCCTATACAGTGATGAATATTGTGGTGGTATGGCCAATGGAAAGAGGTTGAAGGCTTGTATACCCGGTGGTTCTTCTGTCCCCATTCTTCCTGCAAATCTCCTGCTTAAAACAGCGAAGGGTGAACCCAGGATGATGACTTATGAAGGACTGGCGGACGGTGGATTTGCAACCGGTTCCATGATGGGCTCTGGTGGATTCATTGTGTTGGATGAAGACCAATGTGTGGTGAGGCATACGATGTCGTTGGCAAGATTTTATCGACATGAAAGTTGCGGACAGTGTTCGCCCTGCAGGGAAGGAACAGGTTGGATGGAAAAAATCCTCGGCAATATTGAAAATGGTAAAGGCAAGATGACTGATATAGATCTTTTGTGGGAGATCCAGCGGAAGATAGAAGGGAATACCATTTGTCCTTTAGGTGATGCAGCCGCGTGGCCCGTAGCCGCCGCCATACGTCATTTCCGGGATGAGTTTGAATGGCATGTGCTGAATCCTGAGGAATCGCAGCGCAGGAATTTTGGACTGGCTCATTATGCTGATCCGATCTATGTTCCTGCATAGTATTACTAATATTATTGAACAGTACGTATAATAATATGGCAGAAGAAAAAAAATTATTTAAAGTAACCATTGATAATATCACCATCGATGTGGAGCCTGGTACAAGTATACTGCAGGCTGCGCGGATGGTAGGGGGTGATGTGGCTCCGCCGGCGATGTGTTATTATACCATACTGAA